>VFQT010000055.1_pt1 | contig 194550 bp, 166 predicted proteins | sample 3512381 | NCBI WGS metagenome assembly VFQT01 (sample SAMN10412376, study PRJNA504923) | tailings metagenome | isolation source: Relicate 2 Philex TSF3 active mining site | place: Philippines: Tuba, Benguet | collected 2017-08-29
AAGAGGAGCGTTTGATCCAGGATATGCAACAGATCGAAGCAGAGATTCCCAGGACTTACCTGACGTGTTTTGAACGCTATGCCCTCCACAAAGCCACTCAAGAGGCCCGGCAGGAGGGTCGACAGGAGGGTCAACAGGACGGGGTTCGTCTGGGATGGGTCGAGGCGCTGAAGGCCTCGGCCTTGGTCCGGTTTCCGGATTGGGATCCGTCGTGGGACCAGATCCTGGACGCGGTCGACGATCCGGAGCGGCTCCGGGTGTGGCATCGGCTGCTCATGACGGCCTCGAGTGGTGAGGAGTTCTTGAAGGCGATCGGGAAACAGGCGCGGTGATGTGGCGGAGGGGGGACGCCGAAGGCGGGTTGAGAGCTGAGAGCTGAGAGCTGAGAGTTCGGACAAGGGGGGGCGGGGCCCGGGGCCAAAGGCCTCCTTGGGTGGGTGATGCAGTGCCCTGCATCACGGGGCGCGGGAGCGCCCATCCGAGGTCGGGACGCTCCGTTGCGTCCCCATCTTTTCCGCGAGGGTGGAGCGAACGGGTCGGCCCAGCCGGGTTCCTCTGAAGCGCTAGCGTATCCCGTCTCCCTTCACCGGTGCACGACGCGCGGCGGATCGAGATGGGATCGTGACGGAGCACAGCCCTGCCGGCATCGCCTCGCTCATCATCTCCCCCGTCGTTCCTCCGTGTCTTCGCGTCACCGTGTGCTGGACCTCGTCGGTGTATCGGTCGACCTCATCGATTGGACTGCCCATCACAAACGTCCCGGCTGGTATCCAGACGAATCCGGCAGGTCCCGTTGGAGTGTCACCGGAGACTGCCCGGTAGAATCGGGAATCCGATCCTGGTGACAGGTCCATCGACATCCTCCCTTCCGGGCCCACGGTCACAGTGGCCAGCGGGGTCCATGGCCCCGAGACGGTTGCTGCCGACTCGATGGACGCCGTGGTTGCTGGGGTGCCTCTGAGAATCAGGCCTGGTCCCGTTCCGATCTCGATCCGATCGATGCCTGCAATGGCGGGGATGGCGGCGGCGAGGACAAGGCCTGTGTGACGTCCGAAGACTCGCATCTACGCGCGGTAGACGCGCGGATGCCGACCGTCAATCTGCAAAACGGGTTGGGTCGGCCCGGCCACCCGGGGTTCAGCTCCCGCGGCACCTCAGGTGTCCTGACCCGGTGGTGGGGTGCGGCTTCGGGCCTCCGACGGTCCCGCTGGAAAGCGGAGGGTAGGGGACCCACGCGGGTGTGCATGGAGAGGACGGAGAGAGACAGCGAATCTGCGATGAAACCAGACCCCTACCACTCCGGTCATTGCCTCGTTCCTATGGCTACACTGTCGCGAATTGCGTTCCTTTCGATCGTAGTGGCCCTGGTTGGGCCTGGGGTCTCGGGTCAGACGCCGCCGGCTCCGAATCTCGCTCCGGCCGCCTCGTCCCCGGCCCCGGTCCAGACGGCAGTGCCGGTGGAGGACTGGAAGCCGGCGTCGTCGAACCAGCCCGGCAAGGAATATCCGAAGGTCAATTCCGAGCGACGGGTGAAGTTTCGGATTGTGGCGTCCGACGCCAAGAAGGTGGGTGTGAGCTTCCGAGACAGCAGCGAGTTCACGAAAGGGGAGGATGGTGCCTGGTACGGCTACACGCGTCCGTTGGATGAGGGCTTCCACTACTACACCCTCCAAATCGACGGTGCGGAGGTCCCGGATCCGAACAGCCTGATGTTCTTTGGTGCGCAGCGGTGGGGCAGTGCCGTGGAGATCCCGGCGGCCGATGCGGCATCGTACACGGTCCGGAATGTTCCCCAGGGGCAGTTGCGAGAGATCTACTTCCATTCGCCGAGCACGGACTCGATGCGGCGTGCCTTCGTGTACACGCCTCCAGGCTACGACCAGAACCCGGACAGGCGCTATCCGGTGCTGTATCTCCAGCACGGGTGGGGCGAGAACGAATATGGCTGGGGCGTGCAGGGGAGGGCGCGGGAGATCCTCGACAACCTGATCGCGGAGAACCGGGCCCGGCCGATCCTCATCGTGATGATCTACGGCATGACCAATGAGACCCGGATGGGTGGCCTTCGGGATTTCGACATCCGCCCGTTCGAGATGGTGCTCGTGAAGGAGTTGATTCCGTTCATCGACGCGAATTTCCGGACGCTGGCGGACCCGCCGCACCGGGCGATGGCGGGGCTGTCGATGGGCGGCATGGAGACGCGGATGATCACCCTTCGGAACCTCGACACCTTCTCGCACATCGGGATCTTCAGCGGCGGCAGCATCGGGCTAACGAACATCACCGACATGGCGGCGTTCAAGGCGAGGAACAAGCTGGTCTTCGTGAGCTACGGTAGCAAGGAGTTGGGCAACGGCCGGGGCGGCGATCCCAAGGCGAATGTCGACGCCCTCAAGGCGGCAGGCCTCAACAGCCACTTCTATGTGTCCCCGGACACCGCCCACGAGTGGCAGACCTGGCGTCGTAGCCTGCGTGAGTTTGCGCCAATGCTCTTCAGGGACTGATGCCGGTTCTCCGGCGATTGCGATGAACAACGGAACAGGTATGGAGGAATGACATGAGGCGATTCGTGAATGGGCTTGCCGGTCTGGCAGCGATCTCAGGTGGGCTGGTCCATGCGGCGGAGCTGAGCGGGACGTGGTCCGCCGTCTTCGAGACCCAGCCCGGAAAACAGACCTACCTCTATGAGCTCAAGAGCGACGGCGGCACGGTGACCGGCCGGGCCACGGGTGACATCAACGGAGAGAACCGCCGGACGGTGGACATCCAGGACGGAAGGCTCGATGGCGACGTCGTGACCTTCGTCGAGAGGATCCAGTTCCAGGGCAATGAGATCCGGATCCAGTACACCGGTAAGGTGGCGGGGGATGAGATCCGATTCACCCGCAGGGTTGGGGACTTTGCCACCGAGGAGATCGTTGCCCGCCGACAGAAGACCGAGGGGGCGTCCGCGTCACCCGGCAATCCCCGACCAGGGGATGTGCGGCGGGAGGGACGGGGTGGGTTTGGTGGGCCCATCACCCTGGGGCCGGACGACACCCCTGCGTTTGCTCCGGTCCCGGACGACTATGACAAGGCCGTCGCCGACGTCCCCCACGGGAGGATGGAAATGGTGGAGTATGATTCGAAGTCGGTCGGCACAAAGCGGAAGGTGCTGGTGTACACGCCACCGGGATACTCGCCGGCCGTGAAGTATCCGGTGCTTTATCTTCTCCATGGCATTGGCGGGGACGAGGAAGAGTGGCGTCGCGGAGGGCAGCCCGATGTCATCCTCGACAACCTCATCGCCGCCCGAAAGGCCGTACCGATGATCGTAGTGATGCCCAACGGACGGGCCCAGATCGATGACCGGCCGGGACCGAATCCCATGGCGACGGCGCCCGCGTTTGGGAAGTTCGACCAGGACCTCCTCGGCAGTCTGATCCCGTTCATCGAGTCGACGTATTCGGTGAAGGGGGACCGGGAGAATCGGGCATTGGCAGGTCTTTCGATGGGCGGAGGCCAGTCCCTGAACTTTGGTCTGGGTCACCTCGACACCTTTGCGTGGGTGGGTGGGTTCTCGTCGGCACCCAACACCCGGCCTTCAACTGAACTGGTGCCGGATCCCGAGAAGGCGAAGGCTCAGCTCCGCCTGCTCTACCTTTCCTGTGGTGCCAAGGACGGGCTGATCCGCATCAGTCAGGGCGTCCACGCCCACCTCAAGGAGAAGGGGGTGCCGCACCTCTGGCACGTGGACGAGCACGCCCATGATTTCCAGCACTGGAAGAAGGCGCTGTATCACTTCTCACAACTCGTCTTCACCGCGGGCGGCAGGTAGTCACGACATCGATGCGCTCACCAGGGCCGGGCCGCTGAAGCTCAACCTCGATCCGTACCGGATCACGCCCCGGTCGGGCTCCAAGGTCCTTGTGCCTGGTGGTCCTCAAGTTCCCCTTTCACCTGCCACGACGTTCCGCCTAGACATCCCCCACGCCAACTGACGAGACCCATAAGACATGTCCTCTCCAAGCCTGGATCCCTGACGTCGATCGCCCTTCTAGCGATCTCGGTCCTCGACCCAACGCCTCGGCTGCCAGTCTTCAGAAGACCGTGCTCGTCACCCACGCCGAAAACCCGATGAAGGTCGAGGTGCTGCCCGACGGGGGTCTGCCGTTCGTTGGAGAAGGCCACGGGGCGGTATGCGCGCGAGTCGCTGGAGCATCCCCGATTCATGAAGGGGCATTGGCGCCGGATCCTGTTGGAGTTCCGTCGTCGGTTGCATGCCTCCGACGCGGCCTTCCGGAAGGCGGTGGGGCCTTCCGGGACGTGATGCGGCCCAGGGACTGGGATGGCATTGCTTCGCTTTCCGGTGGAGTGCTGTCGAGGCTGCGCCAGCTGTCTGTCTGGGTTTGATGCCGTTGCCCAAAAGACGCCACTCCTCGGCAGACCCGGATGGAACCGAGGCCTTGGGGATGGGGCTTGGAATCGTGGGAACCCGGGATCTTTGGTGCCGTGGTGGGCTTTGGCAGGGGCGATGCTGTCCGCACGGCAAGCCGTCGGGGTAGTTTCGATCTTGAAGCTCTCCCGAGGGAGGTGGACGTCGAGGCGGAGGAAAAACGGGTCCCTTGGAAGGCTCTTCCGGCCCGGTTCGTTCCTTCGGCGTCCCTGATGTCAACTGATCGCAGTGCTGTGGACGTATGACGAGACTGAAGAACTGGGTGCTGGTGATGTGGACCCTGTTGCCTCTCTGCGGTCTCGGCCAGCAGTGGTTGAATTCCCGTGAGTCCACGACCGCACTCCGGGCGGTGGTGGCGGGTGACTTCGGATTCATCGCTGGCGGTGGTCCCTCCACCGAAGCCCTCATCCGATCCTCCGACGGTGTCGAGTGGACCCAGGTGGCTCTCGACGCCACCCGGACGATCCAGTCGATCGCGAGCGGTTTGGATTCGAAGGGCCTGCCGTACTTCGTCGCCGTCGACGCCGCTGGTGCCATCCTGCGCAGCGTCTCGCCTGCGGGTCCATGGATTGAGGTGACGAAGACGCGTGTCGGCTTGAACCGTGTGGCCTCCCGGGGTTCGGTGGTCGTTGCCTGCGGTCAGGACGGGCTGCTGTTGGAATCCGTGGATGACGGGGTCCGCTGGAAGGAGGTCCCGAGTCCTGCCCCCGGCAAGACCTGGCGTTTCCTGGTGGCGGATGGAGGGTCCAGGGCCGAGGGCAGCCTGTGGGCTGGATTCCTGATGGTGGCCGAGGATGGCTCGGCGGCGTGTCGGGATCTTGCCGGTCGGTGGATCACTCTGGCGCCGGTGGGATCGATGGTTCCCATCTCCGGAGTCGAATGGTTCGACGACACCTTCTGGGTCTTTGGGGATCGGTCCCCAGTCTCGTGGGCGGGACGATTCATTGCCGAGGACATGCCGATTTCGCTCTGGGTGTCCCACGTCCTACCCCCCTTCCAGTCGTCCGCCCGGTATCGCGCTGTCGCAGGATTGGCCGGGCAGGCCTGGGCGTTCGGAGACTCGGGTCTCTTCCGGTACGGGCCGGCTGATGGATTTCCGGGCCTGGAAAACCTTCTCCTGCCCGGCGAGAGCGCCGGGAACTTCACCGATGCGAGTGCCGGTCGGTTCGGCATCGCCGCCGTCACGGACGCAGGCCAGGTTTTCCGTCTCCTCACCAACACCCCGCCGAAACCCGAGGTGACCGTGACGATCCGTCCGTCCCCACCCCGGATCTCCGAAGGGGAGATGCTGTTCCTCGATCTCGACATCCTGGCCCCTGGCAAGGTCGTCAGCTCGGTCCACTGGCGTCTCAATGGTCAGACGGCCGCGGGAGGCGATCCCCGGGTCCCATCCACGGTGACAGGGTACCTGAAGCTCTCGGCCACTGCGGCGGACTCTGGCGTCTACACGGCCGAGGTCCTGTTCGCCGATGGCACGCGAGCCGTATCCGCAGCCGGGGTCGAGGTTCGGGTGGCTCCGCGGGCGGACCTGGTGTGGACGCCACTCAGGCCCACGGGAGGGTTGTCCAACATCCTCACGGGCTTGGCCGTGACCCGGGATCGCTGGATTCTGGGAGGGGACCATGGCCTGAGCCTGAGCACCGATGGGATCCAGTGGTCCAAGGTGTCTTCGATCGACCGTCCGGTCTATTGGCTGGAGCGGATCAACGGGGTCTGTTTCGCGGTGGGACAATCCTTGATTGCCCGTTCCGAGAACGGGCTGGCCTGGGTGAAGGGCACGGCTCCAACCGGGGTGTCGATCGATGGGGAGTTCTATGGCGTGCTTCCCTGGGGCGGCGGCTATCTGGCGTTCGGAGCGAAGGATGCCGTCGGGGGGCTCGCGCTGTCCTCGGTCGATGGCCTGACGTGGACTCCCAACGCACGCCTCAGTGGCACCCGGTTCTGGTTCGGGGGAGCGACGGATGGCAAGGCCCTGGTGCTGGGGGGGCAGAAGGGGGGGATTCGACGCTGTCTCCTCGACGGCTCCATCCAGGACACCTCGATCGCTTCGGGGGAGGACATCTACTCCATGGCGTATTTTCGGGGACGCTTTCTGGCGATCACCCAGACCGGCACGCTGTGGACCTCGCCCGACGGGGTCGCCTGGGTGCTCCAACGGGATCTTGGATTCGACACGTTTGTCTTCCGGCATCGCGGTCCGCTCCTGTTCATCCTCGGGATCAACGGCAACGGCATGGTCTGGACCACCGACGGTGAGAACTGGAAGCCGCCGGCCTGGACGGGGACGGCTCCGGATCCCGTTTTTGCGGATGTCCTGCTGGTCGACGGAGTCTATCGGCTGATCGGTCTGGACGGAGTCGTCGGCGTCTCACAGAACGTCGGCGACGTGGAGCTCCCCGTCGTCCCGGATCCTGTGGTCCGACAGCCGGCGGCTGGCAGCCCCAGTGCCCGGGTGGAGATTCCGGTCCTGTCCCCGGAAACAGTGAGCTTTCAGTGGTGGCTCGATGGCGCCGTGGTCGATGGGGTCACGGGATGCGTCCTCGAAATACCCACCACCGGATGGAGTCGTGAGGGTCAGATCTGGGTGGTTGTCCGCTGGTCCGGAGGAAGTCATCTCATCGGACCGGTCCGGATCGTGCCTGCAGGTCCGCCGCGCCTCGAACTGAGCCTCAATGCCCCCGGCGGTCTTCTGCCGGCGGGTTCTGATCTTTGGGTGAAGGTCCGGGGCGTGACGGTCTCAGGCGGCGTACGGATCCGGTTGGCCATCGACCTCAATCAGGATGGACGCCGGCAACCGGACGAACCGGTCATCGAGTCGTTTGTCGTCCAGGAGGGTGTCCTGCCCACGGTGGGTGGGGTCCGGGATCCGGGGCAGCCTGGGGACGAGGACGGGCGGGTGAATGGAGTCGTCGACTGTCGGATCCGGTGGTCGGTACCCACGGAATTCGAGTCGCTGCCGCTGCCCTACCTCGTCGAATGCGAGCACCCCGGGGCATCGGACAGCAGTGTGGTCCTGCCGCTACGGACCGAGGACCGGACCTATTCTCAGGGTGTCGAGGGTGTGGTGGTGGATTCTGGTACGGGTTTGGCGATTCCCTCCGCGGTGGTGGTGGTCGTCCAGCCCGAGACCCTCCAGCCCATCTCCGCCGCGCTGACCGATCGGTTCGGACGATACCGACTGGCCTGTCCTTCCGGAGGGTACTGGATCTTCGCGCTCCGAGACGGCTATGTGGCCCCGGTGGATTCCTGGGCGATCCTGGGGGGTGAGGCGGGTGGAGACGCATTGGTGCTCCCTGGCTGCTACACCTCAAGGGAACTCCGGCTCCGGCAGACTGACGCGGTCCTCCAAGGTAGTGCAGTCTTTGGAGATGGTTCCTCCGCGGTGGGCGAGGAGCTGGTGTTGGTCTTCAGTAGCAAGGGTGTGGCTGTAGGACAGATCGGCCTAGGAGGCACCTGGCGCTCCCGTGTCACGGGAGGCGACTGGTTCGTGTACAATCCCGTCCTGGGAGCGGGACGAATGGGTCGGCTGACCGTCGTCGAAGGCCTGGCCCAGAGCCGTCCGTTCACGGTTCTGCCGGGAGCCACGCTGAGCGACGCCGTCCTCCACCTGCGACGTCCGGATCGGCTGCTGCGCCTCTCGGTCACCGGTCCCGGTTCCCGTCCGCTTCCTGGAACCTTGGTGTACAGCGTCCCCACTAATCTTGGCAGCACCGATCCAGCGACCAATCCGCCGTGGTCGGCCTGGGGAAGGTCCGACTCGGACGGAATCGTCTGGCTGGGGCTCCCATCGAAGGACCAGTGGGTGGGTGGCCAATTGATCTCCGGCAGCCAATGGCTGGCTGCGACCGACACCAACCGATTCCTGCTGGCGGACACCCGGATGACCCAGGGCGTCCTCGACCTGGGGCCGCAGCCCCGACCGGTGGAACTGATCCGCGTCCTCGATATCGATCTGGGCTGCTGTGGCTGGCCTCGGATGACCTTCGGTACCTCCTTCGACATGGAGTTCGAGGTCGATGCCTCGACCGACCTGTTGACGTGGACGTCGATCGCATCGGGCAGCACCTCGGGACATGTCGGTTCGTTTGTCGATGGGGACTCGGTCCTCTGGGACAAGCGGTTCTATCGGATCCGAAGACGTGGGGCACCGGCATCCGTCCCCGGTGTTCCCGGGATGCAGTGAGGGATGGCCTCGGGTGCTGCGATCGCTGGGAATGGACCGTATCCGGTTTCATCTTTCGGATCCGAACGGCCTCCGTGGGGCCCCGATCTGCTTCCATGCCGCGCCTGCGGCGGCTCCCGCGGGAACCAGGGACACTCCGGATAGGACCCCATCACCTCCGTCTCGAGCCTCAGGCGTCCAGCGTGGATTCCTGGCCGGAATCCGCACCATGTCTCCCCATCCAAAACCGACACAACCACCACAGAACCATCCCATGGATTCGAACCACAGATTCGGCATCGCGAATCGCGAAGCCATCTCCACAGCACTCCTCTGGGCCCTGTTGCTCTGGGCAGGCCTCCTGCCCACCCGGGCTCAAACCCCGCAAAGCCTCTCATGGACGGAGCCGATGGACGGCACGATCCTGCTCCTGGGCAAAGGGTACCCGCTCACGGCCACGGCCAGCAGTGGCTTGCCGGTGACCTTCAAGGTGACGGGCGGTCCTGCTGAGATCCGAGTCGGTCAGCTGATCGTGACCAACCTCGGTCGCATCACGGTCCAGGCGGAGCAGGCTGGGACTTCAACGTTCGCCCGGGTCGCTGTCGAACGTTCCTTCAACGAGCCAAGCCCGGTCCTTGAAAAGCAATTCGCCTCACCGGGAAAAGTCCGAGCAACTCAGTACGGCCTTGCGGTCTCCGGCAAACGGCTCTACGTCGCCCAGGAGATTGCCGGTCTGCGGATTCTCGACGTCACCGATCCGGAAAAGCCAGTGACACTCGGGGTCAGGGCGACCGAGGGAATCGCCTCCGTGAGCGTGGCGGTCGCCGGGAATACTGTTTTCATCTCCGACGATATCGGGCTGCGAGCCGTCGATGTCTCGGATCCGGCGAACATCAAGGATCTTGCCTACACCACCGAGTTGGGAGGCTCGCTGGATTTCGACGTGGAAGGGAACCGACTGGTGACCTGGGACCCCCTGAGGATTGTCGACGTCTCGGATCCCAGGAACTTCAAGCTGGTCGGAAGCGTCGAGGAATATGGAAGAGGCGACATCGAAAAAGGCCTTGCCTACATCTCCGACTGGTATGCCGCCCGGCTGAGGGTGATCGACTTCCGCAACCCTTCGGATATCCGGGAGCTGGGTGCGGTCGACAACGTCAGTGTCGGCCTGATCCACGAGGTCGCCGTGAGCGGTTCCATCGCGCATGTCGTCGGGGATCTGGGCTATGCCATGATCGACGTCGGCACACCCTCCAGACCCAGGGAGTTGGCGTTCTTCAGGATGCCGAACCCCTGCTTTGAGGTCGGTGTCCATGGCACCAAGGTCGTGGTGACCGACGGGGCGAACACGGTTCACGTGCTGGAAACCGCCAACCGGGCGGCCATCAAGGAAGTCTGGTCGGGCGGCCGCGCCGGTCCCTGGTGGACCTCGGTGCCGCTTCCCATCAGCGATGGCAAGGCGTACCTCCAAGGGATCAACGGTTCCGTTGTGGTGCTCGACCTGAACAGCGCCGGAGGGGCGCGGGTGCTCTCGGAGTTCACGTTCGGGGGGTTCGCCTTCGGTGTCGACTCGTTTGGGGGACGGCCCTGGCTCGCCGATGAATTTGGTGGGCTGAAGGTCTTTGAACCCGATCTGTCGAATCCCGTCGAACACCACTTCGGGTTCGAGGTGATGCCCCAGGGACTGGACCGATTCGGGGATCGCGCGGTCGTGGTCGGGGGTGGTCTGGAGGGCGGGGCCCGACTGGATGTCCTCTCCGTGTCGAACGGGTTGCCCGGCCAGATCATTGGAACGTGGAAGGCCGCCATGGGACCCGGGAACGTGCAGTCTGTCCTGCTCGAGAACCATCGCGCCTACGTCGTCGGAGATGGACTTCATGTCTACGATCTCCTGGATCCTCGAAGCCCCAAATGGCTGGGGGAGGTCCCCGCCCGGCATGCGAATCCCAACGCCCTCCGGCCCGTGCCAAATTGGAATCTACAGTCAGTGGGTGGGTCGGTTTTCTTCGGCAACATCGGCGGAATCTTCAAGGTGGATAACCTCTCTCCGACCCAGCCACCCCGGTTGGTCCTCGGAAAACCGCTGGAAGTCGGCACCCTTCCGTTCCGTATCAGGGACGGGCTCCTCTTCTGTGTTTCATCCGGCAGGCTCGAGGTCTGGGACATCCATGATCTGGGGGCACCCAACCTCCTTGGCAGCCTTGAGATCGATATCTACTGGGTGAACCAGCTGGTCCTCGACAAGAACACGGCCTACCTCAGGGGTGCCGAACAGGTCGTCGCCGTGGACATCTCCTCCCCGGCGACACCCAAGGTCCGGTCCACCTTCCGTCCTTCCTCGGGGGTGTCCTCCATCGCGGTCGAGGACGGCATCTTCTATGCCTACGGGCCGCTGGGACTCGAGATCTTCGATGTGCAGAATCCGTCGACGCCCGAGTCGCTGGCATTCTGGGAGAACGAGGCCTCCGCGCAGCAGATCCAGATCCGGAACCGTATCGCATTCCTCGCGACCTATGACGACCTGAAGGTTCTGGACGTGTCGGATCCACAGAACATCCGGGCTCTCCGGGGCTATGACACCGCCGGTGACGTGTTGGGCGTCGACGTCCTGGGAGACCGGGTCGCGCTCGGTGCCGGGGCGATGGGGCTGGTGCTGCTCGAGCGGACCCCGGGCGGTGTCGTGACCCGGATTGGCAGTGCCCCCTCCAGCGATGCCGCTCGCCGGGTTCGGATCCGCGACAATCTCGCCTATGTGGCCTGCCGCAAATCCGGTCTGCGCATCATCAGCCTTGAAATACCCGAGAAACCGGTCGAGCTCGGGAACGTCGATACCCTGAGTGAAGCTGTCGACATCTGGCTCGAGGACAAACTGGCCTATGTTGCCACGTATGGGACGGGCCTTCAGATCTTCGATGTCAGCACTCCCTCCAGTCCGGTGGCCGTGGGCGCATTTCCCGGGACGGGTTTGACGTTGTCGGTCCGGGTTGCCGGCGGGAAGGCCTATGTCGCCTCCGAAGATCTCGGAGTGGTCATCCTCGATGTCACCAATCCTGCGAAGGTTTTCAAATTGGGTGCGTTCACCACCGGGGTCGCGGGGGACAACTCGCTGTGCCTTGAGAAAGAGGGGGACATCGTGGTGACCGCCGGGAATCAACGACTCAGCGTCCTCGACGTCAGCCAACCCTCACAGCCCGTCCTGCTTGGATCCTCGGATCTCTACCGCCCCGGCAAATCCGGATCCCGCTCGACGCAGATCCGGATCGACGGGGATCGACTCTTCCTAGCCCGAATGAACCTCGGGGCCGAAGTCTGGCGGCTCCGGCGTGATGCCCGGCTCCTGCAGGCGCTCTCCAAACCATTGCCGCCGACCCTCCGAGTGGAGGACGGATCCGTCACGCTGCCACTCGAGCTGAACAGCGGCCTCATACCCAGCTACCGCATCGTCTCTGGGCCGGCACACATCGAGGGGGGGCGCCTGGTGCCGCATGGCCCGGGCAACGCGGTGATCGAGATCACGGTCCCGGGCAACGTCCAGTTCCAGCCGCTCGAGGAACGGCACACGTTGCAGATTGAAGGGTTGCCCGTGCTTCGATGGAGGATCTCCTCGGCTTCTCCATCCACCCTGATCTTCGACAGCGCCCCCCAGGGTTACGTGTTGCAGAGGGCTTCTGCACTTTCTCCGGCAGACTGGCAGACCCTCTCGGAAGTCTTTCCGGCCGAGGTCCCCCTCACGGAGGCCGTTGGCTTCTTCCGACTGATCCAGGTGCCCTAGGCGGTTATCGGTGTTGCCATCGGTCGACCTGAAATCGAAGGACCGGAACCTCGGGGTTCCGGTCCTTTTGCCCCCTCATGCAGGACTCATCCAGCGGGGCGTTACGGACGGGGCTGATAGTACCAGTCGACCTTCCCGTTGAGGCCGTTGGAGAGGGTCTTCCAGGGCATCATGGACGTGTGGCCGTCGGCCCAGGAATAGTTGCCGCCTTGTCCGTGTCGTACGTAGCGGAACAGGGGGACTTTCAGGCTGGGCGGGTACAGATAGCCGTAGTTCCACCACTCGAGGCCCTTTGTTGGATCCAGTCCGTCACCATTGAAGATTGTGTCGGCCGGCTTGGTGATGAGGGACAGCTTCACGCGGTCGGCCGGGGTGTACCCGAGGTAGGCGTAGTTGTGTCCGTAGCCCCCGTAGCCCTGGTACCCGGGAATCCGGGCCGGGATGACGTTGGTGCCGATCTTCGCGATCGGGCAGGCCACCACCTTGTTCCTGGCGACGAGGTTGGTGAAGTTGCGGTCGTCGTTGGCGATGTAGACCGAGATCTCGGCGAACCAGCGGCTGGGGGCGACCCAGCCGGAACCGATCGGGGTCTCAGTGCCCGCGACGGGCAGGGAGTCGTTGTGGTCGCCGGTGTAGAGCAGGTATCCGAGCGCTATCTGCTTCTCGTTGCTGGTGCAACGGATCATCTGTGCCTTCGCCTTCGCCCGCGACAGCGCCGGCAGCAGCATGCCTGCCAGGATGGCGATGATGGCGATCACCACGAGCAGCTCGATCAGCGTGAAGGCCCGACGCGAGGACGCCCCGGTTGACGCGTTCGAGAAAGGCATGAGGGGTAGGGTGCGTTGGGAGTTCAGCGGTGACGGTCATCGGGGATCCGAGGGCGTCTCGGCCAGGAGGCGTCGGACCCAGCCTTCGATGGCCTGGTCGCCACGAGCGCCCTGCCAGTAGAGCTCGCCCACCCACGCGTAGCGGAGGTAGCCGCGTTGATCGACCACGTAGATCGTCGGCCAGATGGAGTTGCCCCAGGCCTTCCACGACCGGTTGTCGAGGTCGAGCTGCACCGGGAATCCGAATTCGCATCGGTGGGCGGCCTCCGTCACGCGATCCCGATCCTTCTCGGCCTCGGTCTCCGGGGTCTGGATCCCCACCAGTTCCACCCCCAGGTCGCGCAGGGATTTCACCCAGCGGTTGTAGGTCCGGAAGTTGGCCTGACAATTGTGGCACTGGAACGCGTAGAAGTGGACCAGCACGACCTTGCCCCGAAGCTTGGCCATCGAGGTGGACTTGTCGTCGATCCAGATCGTCCCGGGCGGAAACTCTGGGACCATGGGCTGGGTCCGCTGGAACCTGGCGGTGTCCATCCGCCGTCCCACCGCATCCCGCCAGCGGTTCGACTGTTCGGCCGTGAGGAGTCGGGGCGCGGCGACATCCTCGGCGGACCGGAGGCGCTTCCACGATTCGAACAGCGCGGCATCCGGGGTGCCCGCCTGGACCGTTTTTCCCGCCTGAAGGGCGACCTGGTCGGTCTGGGCCACGAGCGCATTGAGCTTCCGTTGCTGTTCGGGGGTGAGGTCGAGGAACCGGGCCACCTCCTCGCGCAGGAGGGCGCGTCCACCCTGGGCCTGCAGCTCGAGCTGTCGGAGTCGTTGCAGGGCCGAGTCACCGAGCTGCTTCCGCAGACCCGTGGCGAGCCGTTCCTCGAGGCGTGCCATTACCGGATGCTGTTCCACCTCTCCCGGCGGATGGTTGGTGGCCCAGTCGCCATCAAGTTCCCGGATCAGGGCATCGATGGAGGCCGTCTGCGCCGGCGTCACCGCCATCTCCTTCTGTCCCTCGATGGAACGGGCCAGCTTCAGAAGGGTCCTTGGCACGCGGGTCTCGGTGGGAGGAAGGGCCCTCAGTTCCAGCACATCCGCGGCCTGGACCGCCAACGAAGCGGCCCACATCCCCATCCCAATCACCAGTACGCCCCAGAATCGTAGTCCGCACGGACCCGGGAGGGGACAATCGCTGACGGCTCCACGCGACGCGGCGCCGAAGCGGCCCTCCCCCTCGGCCACGTTTCGACACCGTAAGGGATAGGTCACAGGGTGCGGCTCAGGACTCATGGTTCGATGCGCGGTGGATGGGGAACTGAGGGGGCTGACTTCGGAATGTTCGCCTCCGATGGTGGACTCTGTCCAGTCGGGGTACCCAATCAGCAACTGGGCAGGGGAGTCCTCGGGAAGAGGTCCCCAATGGTGGGGCGGTCTGTGCTACTGCGCTGTCGACAAGGTTGGGGCCGGCCGTGAAGGCTGCTTCCATTCCAGCTTACGGATCCGATGCCACCTCTCCTTCCATCGCAGGTCTTCCGGGTCGCCTCCAGTTGGGAATGGCTCCGGCTGGGACTGCTGGTTTGGAGCTGGGTTGCCGCCAGCGCGGAGCCGACCTTCAACCGGGACGTGGCGCCGATCCTGTACCGGCACTGCACGCCGTGCCACCAAACGGGATCCGCCGGACCGTTCCCATTGCGGACTTATGAAGAGGCGCGGTCGAAGGCGCCCCAACTGCTGAAGGCGATCGAGTCGCGGACGATGCCGCCCTGGATGCCCGAGCGGGGCCATGGCGACTTCATCGGTGAGCGCCGGCTGGCCGAGGCGGAGATCCAGATGATCCGGTCCTGGGTCGCCGCGGGTTCGCCGGAGGGGCGGACCGAGGATCGTCCGGAGCCTCCGGCACCGCCTCGGGAATGGTCCCTGGGAACGCCAGATCTGATCCTCGACTTCCCGGAATCCTATCCGCTGGGTCCGGAGGGGCGGGATGTCTACCGGAACTTCGTGGTGCCCATCCCTCCGGGCACGAATCGCTTTGTGCGGGCCTTCGAGTTCCAGCCAGGGAATCCCGCGGTCCACCATGCGCGCCTGCTGTTCGATGCATCGGGGGAGTCCCGTCGACGGGATTCGGCCGATCCGGTTTGCGGGTTTGGGGGCACCATGCCTCCGGCGCGGTTTCCGCCGGGACATCTTCTGGGATGGGTCCCGGGCCGTTCCGCGACGGTGCTGCCCGACGGGATGTCGTGGCCTCTCGATGGGGTGGGGGATCTGGTCATTCAGCTGCATCTGCAGCGTACGGGCCGTCCCGAGACGATCCGGCCGCGTCTGGGTCTCTACCTCACGAACCGGCCTCCAACCCTTGTGCCCGTGCTGCTGGGGCTGCTGGCTCAGACGATGGACATCCCGGCCGGGGCCAAGGACTACACCGTGGTCCGGAGCGTGCGTCTGCCGGTCGACGTGGATCTGCTGGCGGTGCTGCCCCATGCGCACCTGCTCGGGAGGCGGTTCGAGTTCACGGCGACACCTCCGGCCGGGGAGCCCCGATCGCTGCTGCGGATCCCAGACTGGCGGTTCCACTGGCAGGATGAGTATCGATACGCGCGGCCGGTGCCTCTTTCGGCGGGCACCGTGCTGGAGATGCGGATCACGTACGATAATTCCCCGGGCAATCCGTCGAACCCCAACGTGCCGCCGCGTCGGGTGCTGCATGGTCCGGACTCGGCCGACGAGATGGGGGAACTGTGGCTTCAGCTCCTGCCCAAGGACGCCGCGGGGGCGTCAGCGCTCCGAAGGCTGCACCGGGAGCTGACCCAGCAAGAGATCGCGGCGGACTTCGGGGTCCGGATCGGCCGGGAACCGTCGAACGCGGCATATCGCCTGGAACGGGGCAAAGCGCTCGGGGCACTCGGGCGACAACAGGAGGCGTTCGAGGATCTGAATCGTGCGGTCGAGCTGGATCCGCAACTCGCGGAGGCCCATCAGTACATTGGTGTCAGCTTCCTGGAACGCCGCCTCTTCACGGAAGCCAGGATGGCCTTCGAGGAGGCGCTGGCCTTGGATTCCAGACTCCCTCGGTGCCACGTCGGTCTCGGCCTCATCGCCGAGGCGGAGGGCGATCCAGTATCGGCCGAGCGTCACCTGTCACGAGCGCTCCAGCTGAACCCTGCTGATGAGGCCATTCGACGGAAGGTGGCCCTGCTGCGCGGGAAGGAATCGGCTGGACCGTCTCCTTCGCCCTGAATTCGAACGCGCGGATGACGTGCCACCCGTCCGTCCGATGGCGTCCTCGACCCGTGTCGGACTGGAGTCCTTCACCATCGTGTGATGAACCGACCGAGGGTCCTGCTTGAACTGTCGGCGAATGCGGTTTTCGAGAACGGCATGGACACGGGGCGAATCAGGGAGAGACCCTTTCGGCGCTCGGCCCGCTCGGGGATGCCCGGCTGACCGCAGCCCTCCAGCCATGGCTCACTCCCCACTTGCCGGTCGTCCTGCACCCAAGGATCTCATTCTCGATCCGCAGCGGCTCGTCGCCGACTACCTCGATCGGAAGCCTGACTTCTCCGATCCGACCCAGTGGGTCTCGTTCGGCACCAGCGGCCACCGCGGAACCTCCCGCAACGGCACCTTCAACGAGGCGCACATCCTTGCCATCACCCAGGCCATCTGCGAATTCCGGTACCAGCAGGGCACGACGGGGCCGCTCTTCCTCGGGAAGGACACCCACGCGCTCTCCGGGCCCGCCCAGCAGACCGCGCTCGAGGTCCTGGCCGCCAACGGCGTCCGGTCCGTCATCCAGTCCGCTGACGGAGTGACCCCGACCCCGGTCATCTCCCGCTCCATCCTTGTGCACAACCGCGGGCGCACCTCCGGTCTGGCGGATGGCATTGTCATCACCCCGTCGCATAACCCTCCCGAGGACGGGGGCTTCAAATACAATCCGCCGAACGGCGGTCCGGCGGACTCCGACGCCACCCGTTGGATCCAGGATCGTGCGAACGAGCTCCTGAGGGGTGATCTCTCCGGTGTCCGCCGTCTCACCCTGGAGGCGGCCCGGCGTTCCGGGACGATCGATGAGCAGGATCTGGTCACCCCCTATGTCGAGGATCTGGGTTCGGTCATCGATCTCGACGCCATCCGCTCGGCCGGGTTGCGGCTCGGGGTGGATCCCTTGGGAGGGGCTTCGCTGCCGTTCTGGGAACCCATCCAGCGTCGATACGGACTTGATCTCCGCATCGTCAACCCGCGGCTCGACCCCACCTTTGGGTTCATGACAGTGGACCACGACGGCAAGATCCGGATGGACTGCTCGAGTCCCTATGCGATGGCGGGTCTGCTGGGCCTGAAGGATGAGTTCCAGGTCGCGTTCGCCAGCGATCCGGATGCAGATCGGCACGGGATCGTGACGCCTTCGGTCGGGCTGATGAACCCGAACCACTACCTCGCCGTGGCGATCGACTACCTGCTCACGCATCGGCCGGAGTGGTCCGCCTCGGCCGTCGTCGGGAAGACGCTGGTGAGCAGCGCGCTGATCGACCGGGTTGTGACGCGACTGGGACGTCGTGTGCGCGAGGTGCCGGTCGGGTTCAAGTGGTTCACACCGGGTCTGTTCGATGGCTCGCTGTGCTTTGGTGGCGAGGAGAGCGCCGGGGCGAGCTTTCTGCGTCGCAACGGGTCGGTGTGGTCGACCGACAAGGACGGCCTGATCCTGTGCCTGCTGGCCGCGGAGATCACGGCGGTGACGGGTACTGATCCGGGTCGGCATCACCAGCGACTCGTCGAGGCCTGTGGGGCGTCGTGGTACACGAGGATCGACGCCCCGGCCTCACCGGCCGAGAAGGCGACGTTGTCGAAGTTGTCGCCGGAGGCGGTCACGGCGGACTCCCTGGCTGGGGAGCCGATCACGGCGCGGTTGACCCGGGCTCCGGGCAACGATGCGCCGATCGGGGGACTGAAGGTGACGACGGCCAACGGCTGGTTCGCTGCCCGGCCCTCCGGTACGGAGAACCTCTACAAGATCTACGCCGAGAGCTTTGTGGGTGAGGCACACCTGGACCGGCTGGTCGGCGAGGCGAAGCAACTGGTGAGTCAGGCACTGGGGCAGGGGGCCTGAGTCGTCGGTCCGACGGGGTTTCGGCATGCCCGGAGGGGGTTGTGCGGCAAGATGGGTCGGGCCTTCAGCCCAGTTGCGGAATCGCCCGCAATCCCTGTCAATCGGCGGGCCCATGACGCCCACGCATCCGCTCGAGACCCTTGTTGCTGCAACCCATACCCCGTTCGATGAGCAGGGCGCCCTGCGGCTGTCCATCGTCGAACGCCAGGCGGAACATCTTCTACGCACCGGGATCGACACGGTGTTCATCGGGGGCACCACGGGCGAGTTCTCGTCGCTGTCCACCGACGAACGCCTCGCGCTGTCCACCCGATGGGGTGAGGTGGCGACTGGGACCCCGATCCGTGTGGTGGTCCATGTGGGCTCGACCCGGGTCGAGGAATCCCAGGCTCTGGCGCGTCATGCAGCGTCCCATGGGGCGGTCGCCGTCTCCGCCCTGGCGCCGTTCTATGTGAAGCCCCGATCGGTGGACGATCTCATCACGGTCTGCTCGGCGATCGCCTCGGCCGTTCCGGATCTGCCGTTCTATTTCTACGACATCCCGGCCCTGACGGGGGTCCATCTGTCGATGCCCGATTTCCTCGCGCGGGCCCGCGAACGCATCCCGAACCTTGTGGGCCTCAAGTTCACGAATCCCGATCTCATCGCCTACCAGTCCTGCCAGCGTGCCGGCGGGGGTTCCTGGGATCTGCCGTGGGGAATCGATGAATGTCTTCTCGCCGCTCTCGCGGTCGGGGCCCGGGGTGCAGTGGGTAGCGGCTACAACTTCGCGGGTCCGCCGTACCGCCATCTCCTGGAGGCCTTCCAGCGCGGCGATCTTGCGGCCGCGCGGGAGGACCAGTATCGCGGGGTGCAGGCGGTCGAGACCCTTGCCCGACGCGGCTACCTTGCCGGTGCCAAGGCCGTGATGCGCCGGCTCGGAGTGGATGTCGGTCCCGTCCGGGCCCCGCTGGCCCGATTGGATTCCGAGCAAGAGACGGCGCTTCTGTCGGATCTGGACCGGATGGGCTTCTGGGACTGGGTGGCCGTCGGGCCGCGCTGAAGGCGGCTGGTTCAATCCCCGCCGGACAGGTCCAGTTTCCAGCCGCGTTCGCGCAGGAGGTCGAGGAGGACGGCGCCGAGGATGACGAGTCCGAGCACGACCTTCTGGGTGTAGCTCTCGACGTTCATGAGGTTCATCCCGTTCTGGATGACGGCGATCACGAAGGCGCCCACGAGTGTGCCGAACATCCGGCCGGTCCCTCCATTGAGACTCGCCCCGCCGACCACCACTGCGGCGATCACATAGAGTTCATACATGTTCCCGAAGGTCGGGGATCCACTCTTCAGCTGGGAGGCGAGCACCACGCCTCCGAGACCGGAGAGGAGTCCACTCACGACATAGGCGGTGAGGATGACGCGTCGCACTGGCACACCGGAGTAGCGCGAGGCGACGCGGTTGCCGCCGACGGCGTAGAGGTGGCGTCCGAGCACCGTGCCCGACATGACGAGGTGGGCTCCCCCGTAGAGCAGGAGCATCAGCAGGACGGCGATCGGGAGTCCGAACGGACCGGTGCCCCGTCCGAGCCAGACGAAGGAGTCGGGCACCTGGTAGACCGACTGGCCGTGGGTGAGCAGGTAGGCCCCACCACTAGCCACCAGCATCATCGCGAGGGTCACGATGAAGGGAGGAAGCCGGAACACGGTGATCAGAGTTCCTGTGACGCCTCCGGCGATGCCGGTTGCGAGGATGGCGACCAGGCAGCAGCCGGTCATTCCCCAGGCGGTGGCCTGCTGGGCTCCGGCGATGTCGCGGATCCCGAGCGTTGCGAGCACGGCGGCGAGGGCGATGAGGCTGCCCACCGAGAGGTCGATGCCACCGGTGATGATGACCAGGGTCATGCCGATCGCGACGATGGCGATCACGGCGATTTGGTTGGCGATGTTCAGAAGGTTGTCCTTCTTTAGGAAATTGGGCCACCGGTAGGCGGTCGGCTGTTCGATCCGGGGTCGGCCCAGAGCCGGGAAGTCCGTCGGCACGTCGGCGAAGACCATCCAAGAGGCGCTGGTGGCGTCGCAGGCGATGGCGTCGAGCGGCCCCTCCGCGGCGGCCGCCTGGAGTGCCACCCTGGCGGACCTGGGATCTCCCGTGGCGAGGCGCACCTGCGCGCCGCCGCGGGTGAGGTCGGTCTGGAGGGCCTCGGCGAAGGCGATGGCGTCGGCCTGGTCCGGGACGGCGACGAGGATGCGCGCACCGTTTCGGTGCCGCTTCAGAAGATCCGAAGCGAGGGTCCGGCCGGCGTCGGCTCCTGTCGGGCGCTGGTCACTCTGGGTGGCGACGCTGAAGAAGGCGCAGAGGAGCGCCAGGACCAGCACCATGCCGTAGTCGGCGAGCAGGCGGGACAGAAGGCTCGGGGAGGAGCGCATTCAGAGCGTCCCGGTCTTAAGGAACTCGTGTCGGACCGGGGCCGTGACACGGAGCCCGCCCGGGGAGATGAAGGTGACGGTTCCGGCTCCGTACTCGAGGGTCTTCACCTCGTCGAACCCGGGGGGCACGCGGACCACGCCCTGGATGTAGTTCACCACGGTCGGCCGGTCCGCCGAGAGGTCGATGGCGGTCCGGATGCCCTCGCGGGTGAGGATGTTGGGCGTGGTCGACGCAGCGAGGCCGTCGGCCCAGTGGCCGGTGATGTCCTCGATGCCGACGCAGTTGTTCCGTCCCAGCCATGGCATCCCATGGCGTCCATGGTTCTCGAGCCAGAAGAGTGTCCCGGTCAGCATGCTGGGATCCTTCAGGGCGAACCACAACCAGCCCTGATCGCGTCGGGTGGCGGTCACCCACGCCCGCTCTCCCGGAGCGTTCAGCAGCAGGACAAGGTCCGCGAACCCCTTCCGGGCGGGAAGCGAGGCAAGGTCGGCATCGGCCGCGCCCTTCCAGGCGGCAGGCACCTTGTGGAGATTCGTGAATCGGGCACCGATCTGGAGCGCCTGGTACTCGGCCTTGGCGGGGTCGCTGAAGAGTCCGGGGGCCACCATCCCGAACCGGAACGGACTGGTGGAAATACGGAAGGCTCCGTCGGTCTCGGGCATCGCCAGCGTGGCGTGGTGTCCGAGCGGGGTGGGGCCGGCAAAGCCCTCGATCCGATGCCGCGAGTAGACGACGTTCTCGCCGTCCACGAGCGACAGTTCCTTGGTCACCCGACCCGGACGGATCTTGGTCTCAAGCACGGTGGTGAGCGTCAGGACGTCGCCCTGCCTCTTCGATCCGACGAACGTCCATGAAGATCCGGCGGTCTCGCCATGGGGCGGATGCTTCTCGCCATTCACGGCGGTGTCGTTGCCGCCGAAGGGCAGGCAGAAGAAGTCACCGCGCAGGGGGGCGAGCACCGGGACGGGGTAGTCGTTCTTCTCTCCCTGCCACGGCGTGATGTGGTAGGGCTGCACCGGATGGTCGGTGTCGCGGTAGAAGGTCACAGGCGCCATGTGGCCGCCGAGCCGGGTCAGGGCGAGTTCGACCTGGGGTGTGGCGAGGATCCAGCTGGGTTGCGACGCGATGGTGCGGAGCTTCTCGGCACCTGTGGCGGTGGGGTTCATGGCGAGGGAGAGAAGCGAGCCAAGGGTGAGCGTGGAGAGCGGGAAGAATTTCATGGAGGACGGTAGCGGGGGTGGAGGAACGTTCAGGCGGGGCGCAATCCCATGGCAATCTCAAGGGCGTGTCGCATGACGGACGAGTCGGGATCGATGCCGGTCCAGTATCGGACCCCGATCACCCCCTGGTTCACCAGCATGCCGAGCCCGTCGATCGTCCGGCATCCCCGTGCCGCGGCGTCGCGGAGCAGGCGGGGCTGGGGGGGGCTGAAGACGACGTCGGCCACCACCATCTCGGGGGTTAGCGTCGCGATGTCGAGCGGCAGACGGGCGTCGGCGTCATATAGGCCGATGGAGGTTCCGTTGATGACGATGTCGGTGCCAGCCGGGATGCGGTAATCGCCCTTCCAGGGGACGAATTCGGCGTTCAGGTGGGCCTGGTTGCGGAGGGTGTCGACCAGATCGCGTCCCCGGGCCTCATCGCGGTTCACGACCGTGATGTGGTCGACCCCGGCGAGGCCGACCTCGACCGCGACGGCCCGTGCGGCTCCGCCGGCGCCGAACAGGACGACGCGACGGCCTTTTGGATCCTGGACGGCCTTGAGCGACTCGAGGAACCCCTTGCCGTCGGTGTTCTCACCAATGAGCTGATGGCCGCGGCGCACGACGCAGTTCACGGCGCCGATCAACGAGGCGGACTCACCGAGTCCATCCAGGTGGGGGATGACGGTGACCTTGTGGGGCATGGAGAGGTTGAACCCTCGGAATCCCATCGCGCGTGCACCCAGGACGGCGTGGGCAAGGTCGGGAGGCGCGACCTCCATGTTCACGTAGCGCCAGTCGAGGCCATGGTGTCGGAACGCGGCCTCCACCATGGCGACGGTGGGATTGCCGGCGGCGCCCTGGGAGAGACAGCCGACGAGCTCGCTGAGGAAGTTGGCGGAGGACATGGTCTTTTTGGAAAAGGTGTTACTTGAGGGAGGGGTCCTTCTCGGCATCGGCCTTGCGGTAGAGGCTCGTGGGGATGAGCAGTTCCTTCGGGACCTCCTCTCCCTTGGAGTGTTTCACGATGGCCCGGACGATCTCGACGCCCATTCGGTCGGGAAACTGGATGGGGTCGGCATGGATCTTCCCGTCCTTGATCGCCTGCTTGCCCTCGGGTTGACCGTCGAACCCGATGATCGTGACCTGTCCGGTCCTGTTGGCCTTCTCAAGTGCGGCCCGGGCGCCGAGGGCGGAGGGATCGTTGATGGCAAAGATGCCGCGGAGGTCGGGCGTCGCCTGGAGCGCATCCTCGGCGGCCTTGTAGCCGAGGTCCTTGGCGCCGCCGCCGTCGAGTTCCATGACCATGTCGATCTTCGGTCCCCCCTTGGCGTTGTGGGCGTCGATGACCTCTCTGAAGCCCTTGACGCGGAGCCTGCAGGACTCGGCCTGCTTGAAGTGGAGGATGGCCACCTTTCCGCCGGCGGACCCGAGGGCCTCGATCATGGCCTGTCCGGCTTCCTTGCCGCCGCCGAAGTTGTCGGTCGCGACCTGGGTCAGCAGCTTCACTCCGGGCTCGTTGCAGGGGATGTCGACGGTCAGCACCGGGATTCCGGCGGCATTGGCCTCCTGGATGACGGGGACGATCGAGCGGGACTCGCAGGGGCTTAGGACGATGGCGGCGCACCTGCGGACCACGAAGTCCTTCACGTGGTTGGCCTGGCGGGCGACATCGGTGTCGGCGCTGAGGACGATCGTGTCGTAGCCCAGCTTCGCGGCCTCGGTCGTGATGGTGTCGCCGATGACCTTGAAGAAGGGGTTCTGGAGCGTGAGCAGCGTGACCCCGATGGTGCCTTTGGAGGGTTTTACCGGGGTGGTTCCAGAGTTGCCACCTGCGCCGCCGGTGACCTCGGGGGAACGGTTGCAGCCGAGGGCGAGGAGCAGGAGGAACAGGGGAAGGGTAAGCAGTCTTGCATTCATGGCGGAAAGGCGGGTCGCGTCGGCCGGGTTCTGGCGCGGGAGAGGATGACTTGAGGGGAACCGATTCCCGAGGGGTTTGTCCACCATTGGGAAGGACTTCACCCGCCTGTCAAACCGGCGAACGACGAGGATAACAGGTGGCCGTGGACCAAGACCCCGCGGCAGATCAACCCGGCCCCGCCCATGCTCTGCCGTTGAATCAGGCCCTGCCGACCGGTAGAACTCTCCCACCCTCATGACGCTTCCAATCCGAATTGGTCTGTATGTGGTCTTTGTGATGTTGATGGGCTATTCCCTGACACAGTTCCGGAAGGCCTACTCGAACCAGGGAAGCGTCCGGCATGATGCCGTCTTGGTTGGGGAGGAGGCCACGGAGACGGCCCAGGCTCAATCCGCCCCGTCCGATCCACAGCAGGAGGGGACCAATGCCGTGCCGACCATGGCTGGCACTCTGACCAACGCCCTGTCGACGAATGCGGTGCTTTCCGTGGCGGCGTCGACCCCGTCGACCAACGGGGTGTCCCTCGCCAAGCCGGTCTCCAGGAAGGACTCCGCTCCGAGCACGGCCCCGAGTCTGGGATTGTTCGTGGTCTCGCTGCTGGGTCTGGGAGGACTCCTCGCCTGGGACGTGGCCCGTGCCATGGGTGAACGGGCCTCCAAGAGCATGATGGCTGAGGATTGGGTTGAACGTAAGGATCCCGAGTACGAGAAGGCCGAGGAGGTCTGGGCCAATGGACAACATCTCGATGCCATTGCCCTCATGCGGGAATACCTCGCCAAGAATCCGCGGGAACAGCATGTGGCCATCCGGATCGCCGAGATCTACGAGAAGGACCTTGGCAATCACCTCGCTGCGGCCCTCGAGCTTGAGGAAGTGCTCCGCAAGAAGCTTCCTCGCGAGAAATGGGGCTGGACCGCGGTGCGTCTCTCGAACCTGTACTCGGGGCGACTCAACCAGTCGGACAAGGCCCTCGAGCTCCTGGAGCGCATCGTGAACCAGTATCCGGAGACCGGTGCGGCGAAGAAGGCGCGTCAACGGCTGGGTCTGCCGGAGCCCGAGGTGGCGGTGGCTCCGGCGGACGAGGTGGACGACGGGGGATCCGATGATTCCCCGCCGCCCCCGCCAGAACCACCCTCGGGCCTGCCCAAGGGATTCCGTCCGAGGGGCTGACGGACCGGTTGGGAGTGGGCGATGCCGTTAGCCCCGCGGAACAGAGCCGCGCTCACCGGGGATCCTGGACCAGGATCTCCAGATGGTCGTCGTTGGGAAACGGCGTCCACGGTTGGATCTCCATCAGCTGGGTCCGCCCATCCGGCAGGACTCCGCCGACGATGAGCCGTCGGGCGGATACCGGCGGGTTGGAGCTGCCGAAGCCGGCAACGTTAAAGTATTTGGGGTGTTCCGGAACCGGCGGTAGTTATCGCCTTGAGGTCCGAACCAACCGGCGGTTCGTGTGACGGACCGATCTTCGATGACCTCCATCCTCATCGCGCTCCACCTGACGGCATCCGGTCTGGCGCTCCTCGCCGGAGGTCTGGCGCTGGTGTCGTCGGGTCGGGGTGGCCGGTCTGTCCTGGGGTGGATCGGGATGATCTATGTGGGCTCGGTCGGGGTGATGAGTGCCACCGCACTGGGGTTGTTCCGCGAGACCGGTGGAGTCCATGCGCTTCATGGTGTCGCGATCGTCTCGCTGGTGCTCGTCGTGCCGGCGGGATGCACGATGATCCGGTGTCCGGGCGCTGCAGCGATCGTCCTCAACCATCGAGGAACGCTTTCGGGTACCTATCTGATCCTTCTGGTCTCCGCAGTCTTGGAGACAGCCCGGCGTCTGGTTGCCCCGCTCCTGGCAGCCTCGGGGTTCGAGGCCTGGGAGGCGTACTGGGGCGGGGTCGGTCTTCTGGCCGCCGCCATGGCCGTCCTGGGGCTTCGTCTGACGCGGAAACCCGGAGACTGGAACATCGGGGACACCCACGGAAGCGGGGAGACGCGGAGGTGAGGGGACAACAGAGGCGTCGAGGAACCCAGACCCGGTTCCATCCGACTCCGTCATCGAACTCCGAGGCCTCGACGCACTAGACTCCGTCCTATCAGGACATGATCACCTACAATCCCAAGGACTGGTGGAAGCTGATCTTCGCGTTCCACCGGAGCGATTCGTTCCGGATGCTGCTGCCGGGAATGGTCGCCGTCGGGGTCTACACCGCAGGGGTTGCGTACCTGGAGAACCAGCTGTTCCACGTCACGTTCCGGAACACGACGCTTGTGCACTCCCTGATCGGGTTTGTTCTTTCGATGCTCCTGATCTTCCGAACCAACACGGCCTATGACCGATGGTGGGAGGGGCGGCGGCTGTGGGGTGGACTCGTGAACAACTCCCGGAATCTAGCCCTCAAGCTCCAGGCCCTGCTTGGACCTGGAGCGACCGCCGAGCGGGAGATGTTTAGGTCGCTGATCCTTAATTTCGTGGTCGCCGCCAAGGAACACCTCCGGCAGGGCGTCCGGGCCGAGTCCCTGAGGGGTGCAGGTCCCCATTCGGTCGAGGAGTTTCTGGTGGCTCGACATGTCCCCAACCGCATCCTGGCCATCCTGTTCTCCGAGGTGATCCGTCTCCAGCAGTCCGGCCGTCTCACCGGGGAACAGCTCCTGTTCATCAACAGCGAACTCCAGTCCTTCGCCGACACCCTCGGCGCCTGCGAACGAATCCGGAAGACGCCGATTCCCTACGCCTACAGCCTGTTCCTGAAGAAGATTATCTTCTTGTACGTGTTCACGATGCCGATCGGATTCGTTCTCGACTATGGCTACTGGGCGGTGCCTGTGGTGGCGTTTGTGTTCTACGCCTTTGCGAGCATCGAGGTCATTGCCGAGGAGATCGAGGACCCGTTCGGCACGGATGCCAACGATCTGCCGCTTGACTCGATCAGCGACACCATCCGGGCGAATCTCGAGGAAATCCTCTAAGGACGATTGGGGCTCAGCCTGGCGTCGACAGACGGGCCATCGCCTCGTGGACGGCGGCCACCAGCGCCTGCACGCGGACCCCGAGAGGCCAGTCGCTCGGAGCCTCGAGCGTGTAACCGAGCGGACACTTGTGCACCCCCAGCCAAAGCGCCTCGGGCCACTCCGGGCGGACCTCGGGATCGAAGTCCGGACGAATGATTCCGGGTTCGCTCACATTGCGGCCATCGATCAGGGGGGACTCGTCGATGGGACAGACCCGGCGGACGGCTCCCACGATCTGTCGTGCCAACGAGGGCTGCCCCGCGCCGTTCAGCTCGTAGGCATAGAACCCGTGGCTCTCCCAGTCCTCGTGCAGGAGGAGGGTCAGGTCGAGGCGGGGCAGGGACCGGAGCCATTCGACATGGCCTGCGGTCTCGGGGGAACGGGGATCCCGGTAGTCCCGGTTGAGGTCGATGCCCGAGGGGTGGGATCGATGGTTCCTCCGGATGCCCTCGGGATTCAGGCAGGGGATCAGCCAGAGATCGGCATCCGGGAGGGACGCCGAGGATTCGAGGAGGGCGAGGGCGGCGACCGGGCCGGCCGGTTCATCGCCGTGGATACCCGCAGAGATGTAGATGCGGGGCGCGCCTGTCCGCCGTGCCGGCCTGTGGAACACCGGGCGATGGGGTTCTGCCGGTGGCAACCGCTGGCACCCCCAACCGTTCGCCACAGCGGCGGCCCCACAGCGGTCGAGCAGGCCATCGATCCCGATGGATTCCCCGCGATATCCGTCCCGGTTGAGTCCAAGCCGCTGCACACCGCCAGCATGCGGAACTCCGCCGGGGCTGCAACCGTGCCCAGGAACTGGTAGAGACAATCCGCAGATCTCTGCGGATGTCCTTCGCGGATTTACAAGGGGGCGAGCGATCGACATCCTCTGTCTCCGATGACGACGCCCCTCCGGCACGATTGGTCCCTCGACGAGATCCGCCAGCTGCACGATTCCCCGTTGCTCGATCTCGTGTTCCGCGCGGCGGCGGTCCACCGGGAGCATCACGACCCCCGGGAGATGCAGGTGTGCAAGCTGATCTCGGTCAAGACCGGTGCCTGTCCCGAGGACTGTGCCTACTGCGCCCAGTCATCCCGCTATTCCACCGGCGTCGATGCGGAGCGGATGCTGGACAAGCCGACCGTTGTCGAGATCGCCTCCCGGGCCAAGGCCGCTGGCGTCTCCCGGGTCTGCCTGGGTGCCGCGTGGCGCGAGGTGAAGGACAATGGGCAGTTCGACCGGGTCGTCGACATGGTTAAGGGCGTCACCGATCTCGGACTCGAGGTCTGCTGCACGCTGGGGATGCTCTCCGAACCGCAGGCCCGGAGGCTCGAGGAGGCCGGACTCTACGCCTACAACCACAACGTCGATTCCAGCGCTGAATTCTACGAGACGATCATCACAACCCGGACCTATGCCGACCGCCTCAACACGATCGAGAATGTCCGCAAGACGAAGGTGACGGTCTGTTCCGGGGGCATCATCGGACTCGGTGAGCGGGTCGACGACCGGCTCCGCATGCTGCAGACCCTCCAGTCGGTTCGGCCCCATCCGGAGTCGGTTCCGATCAACATCCTGAGCAAGGTGCCAGGCACCCCGATGGCAGGTCAGCCGGATGTCCCGGTCTGGGATGTGATCCGGATGATCGCGACCGCCCGGATCCTGATGCCGGCGTCGGACGTTCGCCTCACCGCGGGCCGGGTCCGCCTCTCGCCTACCGAGCAGGCGCTGTGCTTCCTTGCAGGCGCCAACTCCATCTTCTCGAGCGAGACGGAGTTCATGCTCACGCCGGCCGTGCCGTCGCCGAGCTACGATGCCGACGCCGAACTGCTCCGGGTGCTGGGTCTGATTCCGCGCGCCCCGTTCGACAACCCGAACGCCCCCCGGGCGGCGGAGCTGGCCTCGCTCCGGTCGGCTGCCGAACCCACGACGGCGGTCGCATGAGATCCCCATAATTCCCTTCATGGCTGGCATCCTTGATCTGGTGACGGATCTCCCACGACGGGAGGTCCCGGCGGGTGAAACGGTTCTGGAGCAGGGGTGTCCTGCGCCATCGATGCTGATCCTGGTCTCCGGCGAGGTGGAGGTGCTCCACGATCAGATCCGCGTGGCGCGGACGGCCGAGCCGGGTGCCGTCTTCGGGGAGATGTCGATCCTGTTGCGACGCACCTGCACCGCCAGCGTCCGGACCCTCAAGCCCAGTGTTTTTGTGAGGGTCGACCAGCCCGAGCAGTTCCTCAGGGAGTCCTCGGCGGCCAGTCTTCACGTGGCCGTCCTTCTCGCCCGGCGCCTTGAGGCGCTCAACCGCTACCTGGTCGACGTGAAGACCCAGTACGAAGGCCACGACCATCTCGGGATGGTGGACGACGTGCTGAACACCCTCATGCACCAGCAGCCGCGGAATCCGTCGCGCTGAGGTGTCGGATCACTTCGCCCTCGAGCGACATCCACCGGGCCTCGAGGGTCTCCAAATCGAACTCGATGTGGGTTGGAACCGGGCCGATCTGTTTCCCCGGATTGAACACCCAGGTGTCCCCGACCCGGTCGATCCACGATCCCTCCGCGTAGAAGGGTGCATTGTGAATATGCCCGCAGAGCACCAGGTCCGGCCTGTGGTGTTGGATCCAGCCCAACAGATGGGGGTCCCCGACGGATTTGCGGCCGGTCCAACTGGTCCGCGACTCCAGCGGCGGGGCGTGATGGATCCAGACCCAACGATTCCTTGGACGTCGGGCATCCGTCTCTAGCTGCGTCTCCAGGGTGGCCCGCGATTCGGCCCCGTCCCACCAGGGGCAGACTGTGAACAGGGTTCCATCCCGTTCGAAGCTCTCCCCATCCACCCGGACCCGGTCCGAACGGGCAGACTGGAGCCATCGCGCCATGGCCTCATCGGCTTCGGATCGCTCCGTCCCATCGTGGTTCCCGGAACTCACGAGGAGCTGGCTCTGTTCGCTAATGCGGGAGAGGTATTTTTCGACGACGACCACCTGGACCTCCCGGTCGAGTGCCGAGCTGAGATCGAGCAGGTCCCCGCCGATCGCCACGAGATCGTAGTCCCGAGCGTGATTCGCGACCCAGTCGAACTGTTTCAGGGAATAGTGGAGATCGGCGACGAACAGGAGCCGCATGGCCCGGAACCGTGGGGATGTGGGTGGGGCACGTCGAACCAATTGTCCCGAGGGTCGGGGTCGGCTGACGCGTACCCGGTGGATCGACTCCGGGGTGGAACTCCTCATCCTCTTCGGGGATCTTCCAGCATGCGGTCGATGCTGTGGCGATGTTTGGGACCGGTCCTCGGGGTTCTCGTCCTCGTGAATGGGCCCCAGGGAGTCGGGGCGACGCCCGAGACGAAGGTTTCCTACTCGGCGGCGTATGGCGGCACGGGCAAGCAGCCGGAACTGGATCCGGTGAACGACCTGCCGCGGGTACCGCCGACGGCCTCCTCGGAGGCGCCCGCCACCTTTGTGGTGAAGCGAGGGTTCCGACTCGAGCTGGCCGCCGCGGAGCCGGAGGTGGTCAGCCCTGTCACCCTCGCCTTCGACGAGTTCGGGCGGATGTTCGTGGTGGAGATGATCGACTACTCGGAGCGACGGGATGAGACCCCCCATGCGGGCCGGATCCGTCGATTGGAGGACACGGATGGCGATGGGAGGTATGACCGCTCGGTGGTGTTTGCCGACAACCTGCCCTGGCCGACCGCCCTGATCTGCTCGAGGGGCGGGGTGTTTGTCGGGGCGACTCCGGACATCGTATGGTTGAAGGATTTGGATGGGGACGGTCGGGCCGATGAGCGGAAGGTGGTGTTCACCGGTTTCGGGAGCGGAGCTGCCCGGCTCAATGTCCAGGCCCTCCTCAATTCATTCAACTGGGGCCTCGACAACCGGATCCACGGGGCGACGGGCCCCATCGGCGCGGCGGAAGTCCGGCGGGCCGACGGATCCGTAGGGAAGCCGATGGACCTGCGGGGTAGGGATTTCAGTTTCGATCCGCGGACCTTCGACATCCGGCCCGAGGCCGGCGGCGGACAGTACGGGCTCTCATTCGACACCGACGGCAGGAAGTTCGTCTGCAGCAACAGCGACCATCTCCAGATGATCCTGTACCCCCAGCGCTATGCGGACCGCAACCCGGCGGTGTCGATACCGGGACCACGACTCAGCATTGCGGCGGACGGCCCTGCGGCCGAGGTGTTCCGGATCAGTCCTGACGAGCCGTGGCGGATCGTGCGGACCCGATGGAGGATCAGTGGGGTGGTGCCGGGCGCGGTCGAGGGTGGGGGACGGGTCTCCGGCTATTTCACCGGTGCCACGGGGGCGACGATCTATCGAGGGGATGCCTATGGGCCAGAGTTCGTCGACAACGCCTTCATTGGCGACGCCGGTGGCAACCTCATCCACCGGAAGATCCTCAAGCCCGCTGGTGTCGCGCTCCAGGCAGAACGTCCATCCGATGAACGATCCGTCGAGTTCATCGCCTCGCGGGACACCTGGTTCCGGCCCGTGCACTTCCAGAATGGTCCGGATGGCTGCCTCTACGTTGCCGACATGTATCGGGAAGTGATCGAGCACCCCTGGTCGATTCCGGAGTCGATCAAGAAGCATCTCGATCTGAACAGCGGCAACAACCGTGGGCGCATCTGGCGTATCGTTCCGGAAGGATTCCGACGTCCAAGCCGCCCGCTTCCAGGGACGCTCGATGTGGCGGGTCGCGTGGCCGCCTTGGAGAGCGACAACGGTTGGACCCGTGAGACGGCGGCCCGACTGGTCTTCGAGGCGCAGGATTCCCGGGCGGTGCCCGGACTGGAGCGCCTGCTCCTGAAGTCGTCACGTCCGCTCGCCCGGCTGCAGGCCTTGTATGGGCTCGAGGGGCTGTCGGCCCTGTCGGCCAGGCGCCATCTGGTTCCGGCGCTGGATGACCCGGATGAACGGGTGAGGGAGCACGCCGTCGCCCTCGCCGAACGTCACCTCCGGAGTCCCAGTGAAGGCCCTCTCCTCGTCCGTGCCCTCGCCCGGCGGGTGGAGGATCCCGCAATCCGAGTCCGGTTCCAGCTGGCCTTCACCCTCGGAGAGATGCCGTTGCAGGATCGGATCCGATCGATCGTGGGCCTGGCGCGTCGGGACGCCGGGGATCCCTGGATCCCGTGGGCGCTCTTGAGCTCCCTGTCCGAGGGGGCTTCGGAGGCGTTCGCCGCCTCGGTGCGGGACCCGGACTTCCTGGGAAGCCGGGTCGGCCTGGCTTGGATACGCCGGCTCGCGACGTTTATCGGGGCACAAGGGCGCTCCTCCGACATCCGGGAGGTCCTGGACTGGGTGATGGCGGATGGGAACGAGGCCGTGGCGTTCCAGATTGCGACGGCGGTCCTGGATGGAGCCCGTCGAAGTCCGGGTCCCTCGGGATCCCCGGTGGGACAGCAGCGCCTGGAACGACTCGCCGCGCTGGCCCGGTCGGCTGCGGTCAACAACGCCCTGCCCGAGGGGCGTCGGATCGAGGCGATCCAGCTTCTCGCCCATCTGCCCGACGAACGGACCCGGGTTGTCTTGGAACCGGTGTTGGCGGGCGGACCGGAGCCGTTGCGCCGCGAGGCGATCCGGACCCTTTCCCGGGCCAACGACGATACCGTCCCCAGAGCTCTGCTGCAGGGATGGTCCAGCTATCCGGATTCCCTGCGGAACGAGGTCCTGAACGTGGTCGTCTCCCGGCGTCCCGGCCTTGTCGCACTCCTCGAGGCCGTGGAGTCGGGGGCGTTGCCGAAATCGGACCTTCCCGCCGCCGCGATCCAGTCGCTCCGAGCGACCCAGGATGTGGATCTTGCCGCGCGGGTCGGACGGCTCTTTCCCCCGGGTCCCGATTCTGCGGCGCGGGCGGCATCCTTTGCTCCGGCGCTGTTGCTGGACGGTGATGCGGGTCGGGGAAGGGCGGTCTACCGCGAGCGGTGCGCCTCCTGCCATCGGTCGGGTGCGGATGGGGTCCGACTCGGTCCCGACCTGGTCACGGTCAGGTCGGCCGGTCGGGATCGCCTGCTTGCGAGCATCCTCAATCCCCACACCGAGGTGGCCCCCCAATACGTGGCCTTCCAGGTCGAAACTCGGGACGGGGAACAGTATGTCGCCGTCATCGAACGCGAGACCCCTTCGGCTGTGACGCTCCGGATGGGTGGGGGACAGGAGATCACGCTCCCGCGGTCCCAGGTCCGGAGCATGACCAGCTCCGGGCAGTCCCTGATGCCCGAGGGCCTCGCGGATGGGCTTCCCGTGCAGTCGATGGCGGATCTCCTCGAGTTCATCGCCAACGCCGAACCCCCGGCGTCCGGCCGGTGACACGGGGCCCGTGGGAGAGAACCGGGATCATCGGAACGGTCCACCGCGACCTGGAGGGACGCGCTCCTGATTTGATCCAAGCGAGTTCTTGCCAAAGCGGTCTTCGTTTCTAGGCTTAGGCTTCCTTTGCAGCTCATCATGGGTATTACGTCCTTTTCCTACCTTCTGTCGTTGGCCCCGCCGGCTCCGGGTGCATCCCCCGAGGATGCGAAGCGGGCGATGCTGATGCAGGTCGGCATGATCGTCTTCATGCTGGTGATCTTCTGGGTGCTCCTGATCCGCCCCCAGCAGAAGAAGGCCAAGGAGCAGGCGGACCTGCTTAAGGCCCTCAAGGTGGGTGACAAGGTCGTCACCAGCGCTGGAATCCTTGGAATTGTGACGAGCGTGCGTGACGACGTGGTCACCATACGCTCGGCCGACACCAAGCTGGACGTCCAGAAGTCGAGCATCGTCCAGATCCTCGAGCGCGCCGCCTGAGCCCACCCGTAGAGCCACTATTCTCCGTTCCATGAATCGTTCCCATCTCATGAAGGCCCTCTTTGTGGCCTTCGTCATCGTCTGGTCCTTCTCGGAAATCCTCCCGCCGGGCCCCAAGAATCTGGTCCAGGAATTCGACCGTCTGGCCATCACGGGCGACACGAATTTCAATGCCATTGTCACCAAAGCCCAGGAGCTCGAGAAGACGTACCCCGACCGGGGTGGCTACAAGAACCTGATCGAGGCGATCGGCACGAACGACATCCGCCGGTATTTCCCAACCAACTACCAGTCGGGCACCGAGCTCAATCCCACCCGCTCGATCCTGAACCGTGTGCAACGTGAGGCGGCTGGCGAATTCAAACTGGGGCTCGACCTCAGCGGTGGCACATCGTTCCTCTTGGAAATGGATCTCTCTCGCCGTGCCACCAATGGCCAGGCCTCGCTTGCTGGGAACACGTTCCTCGCCGAGCAGGCGGTCGAGGTCCTGCGGAAGCGCGTCGATGCCTTCGGTGTGGCCGAGCCGATCCTCCAGCCTGTGGGCGAGAGGAGTATCCTTGTCCAGCTGCCGGGCGTGGATGAATCCACCAAGGAATCCGCTCGCGAGCAGCTCAAGAAGGCCGCCTTCCTCGAGTTTCGCATGGTGGACCCCGAGAACGATGCCCATCTCAACTCCAACCTGATTCCGCCCGGCTACATCCGCCTCCCGATGAAGATGCGGTCGCGCAATGGTCAGGAGGCCATGATCCCGATCCTCGTGAACCGGCAGGCCGAGCCGCTGACGGGAAGGTCGATCTCGAGTGCCCGCGTCGCCCGGAATCCGGTCACCGGCCAGCCAGAGATCGACTTCACCCTCAATTCTGATGGTGCCACGATCTTCGGCGAGATCACCCGCAAGAATGTCGGCCAGATGCTGGCCATCGTCCTCGACGGTGTGGTCATCTCCGCCCCGCGGATCAATGGACCCATCCTTGGGGGAGCAGGCCAGATCACCGGTTCCTTCACCGAGAAGGAGGCCTTCGAGCTGGCGACCGCCCTCGAGAATCCCCTCGAGGCTCCGCTGCAGATCATCGAGGAGCGTGGCGTGAGTCCGCGTCTCGGCGCCGAGCAGGTCCAGAGTGGCATCCGCGCCTGCCTCATCGCCGTGGGCCTGGTCGCGGTCTTCATGCTGGTCTACTACATGTTGGCGGGGCTCGTCGCCAATGTGGCACTGGTACTCAATGTGCTGATCCTGCTGGCGGTGATGTGCTCGCTGGACGTCACCTTCACCCTGCCGGGCATCGCGGGCATCGTGCTCACGATCGGCATGGCGGTGGACGCCAACGTGCTCATCTTCGAGCGCATCCGTGAGGAGCAGGAGTCCGGCAAATCCGTCCGGGGCTCCCTCAACGCCGGCTACGGCAAGGCCTTCGGAACGATCCTCGACTCCAACCTGACCACGCTGATCTCCTCCATCCTGCTGATTGCCTTGGGCACCGGACCGATCAAAGGGTTCGGCGTCGCCCTCACGGTCGGTCTCGTGGTCTCGATGTTCACGGCGCTGACCGTGACTCGTCTGATCTTCGACTTCCTCGTCGCCAAGACCTCCCTGCTGAACAATGGGTTCCGGATGCTCCAGATGTTCCGGGTGCCCTCGATTTCCTTCATGCGGCTGGCCAAGCCTTCGTTCGCCCTCTCGTGGACGATCATCGTGGTGGGGCTGGCCTATGGCGTCTTCGGGCGTGGAGAGCACCTCCTGGGCATCGATTTCGCCGGTGGCGACACCCTCACCATGAGCTTCGCCCAGAAGGTGGACATCACGAAGATTCGGGAGGCCATGGCCAAGATCCCAGTGACTGATGCCGAGGTCGACTATCCCCGCGATGTGGCGGGTCAGGCGGGGCAGAACGAGGTCCTCCGCGTTGTCTCTCCCCGGGATACGGGACTCAAGGTGGAGCAGCAGCTCAAGGCCTCCTTCCCGGAGGCGAAGTTCGAGCGCATCCAGTTCGACCAGGTCGGTCCCGTCGTCGGACAGGAGATCCAGAAGTCGGCAGTGCTGGCCTCGCTCCTGGCCTTGTTCGGCATCCTTGTGTACGTCGCGTTCCGCTATGAGTTCAGCTTCGCGGTCGGCGCTGTGGTGGCCGTGGTGCACGACATCCTGATGACCATTGGCATCTTTGCCCTGACCGGACTCGCCAGTTCCCTGACGGGGGGATGGGTGGAGGCACGGCAGTTCGACGCCACATTCGTTGCGGCGCTGCTGACGATCATCGGCTTCTCGATCAACGACACGATCGTCATCTTCGACCGTATCCGCGAGGACCTGAAGCTCGGCATACCGGGCTCGTTCACGGAGATCATCAACAAGGCGCTGAACCAGACCCTGAGCCGTACGGTCATCACCTCGGGCACCGTCTTCCTCGCGACCCTCGCCCTCTACCTGTTCGGCGGACGCACCATCAACAACTTCGCGTTCACCTTCCTGGTCGGCATCCTCACCGGTACCTTCTCCTCGATCTACATTGCGAGCGCCCTCGTGTTCTGGTGGCACAAGGGCCAGCGTCCTGCGTTGGGTCAGGGGCTGGTTCCGGTCGTTGCGGGTGACGAGGTGAAGGTCTAGTCCGGAACGCCTTCGGGTGGGGATCGGAGGTCAGATCTCCAGCACCTTCTCGAACTGGGTCAGTGTTTCCGCCGCCGTCTCGGTGACCCGGACCACATCACCGAGTCGGACACCTCCGATCTGGGGATAGTACAGTCCTGGGTAGACAGTGACGACGTGCCCGGGCTGAAGAAGGTCCTTGGACGTGCCGTGGAGGCACGGTGTTTCCGCCGGCTCCAGGCCGATACCGGCTCCAGTCTCATGGAGAAACCCTGTCGGTTTGGGTCCTGAGGTGCGGGTCCGGAAGCCTTCCGAGAGGAAGAAACGCCTCAGCGTCTCATGGAGCCCACGCGCGGGGTTCCCTGGGCGCAGTTCCGATACGGCAATCTCCTGGGCCCTTCGGACCGTCTCATAGTGCTGTCGGAGCGCCTCCGAGGCATGCCCACGCGTAACGGTCCGGGCTAGGCGTCCATGGTACCCAGTCCGTGCGGATCGGGTGCCGATGTCGATCAGAATCGGGGAGTGCGCCATCAGGGGGCCGGTTCCGGGTCCTTGGGGATCGCAGGACTGGGGCCCCGACTTGACCACGGTGTGCAAGGGGATGCCGCCGGCCTGCATCACACCGGTGTCGATGATGGCCCGTAGCTTTTCGCAGGTGAGAGGGGTTCCATGGAGGATTAGCTGGCGGGCTGGACCGATCCTCGACCGTCGCAGGGCGTGGATTCCCTCCGACAATCCGACCTCTGCCATGCCGATGGCGGCAACGATCTTGCGGATCTCGATCGGAGTCTTGAATTCCCGTTCCTTGAAGAAATGGCCATCCCGCACCTTCACCCGGATGCCCAGCCTACGGAGCTGTTTGACGAATCCGGCCGGGAAGAGATGCGGTACGTTGATTTTGCGGACCCGGTACTCCTTGCAGAGGAGGAAGGCGACCTGGGCGGGTCCTGGATTGGTCATACCGGTGCGTTCTGCCCGCCTCAGGTATTTCGAGATGGAATCGACCCGGCCCAACTGGGACTCATCACGGGCGCGGGCGACATCCGCATGCGGCAGCAGGGCGACCGATCGGCTCCCGGTCTTCAGGAATACCGTCCTGCCGGCCACCTGCAGGCCCAACGCAAAGCGCATGTCCGCGTCCGTCTCGCCGTCAGCGATGATGAGGAGACTGGGCCGCTTCATGGAAGAGTCTCCATTGGGCTCGGGATCGGGTCCGGGGTCAAATCTGGAGACAGGACGGATATCGTGATCAACAGGTTCGGCCCCGCAGCCGCCGGTCTGATCCACAGCGAAACGGGTCCCAAGGTTGCGGGTCCGCGGTCTCTAGGGGATGGGGTCCGGTGTCTCAGGCTGCCGGGAAGGAGTGCCGGGTTCGGTTCCCTCCGATGGGTGTCGGTTCAGCTCCACTTCTCGTTCCCGGACCGTCTTCTCCAGCCGCTTCCGGATTACCGCATGGGCTTCGTTGGTGACGATTGAAAGATGGCGAGAGGCCTCCTCGAGGCGGCCGAGCCGGATGTTCCATCGGGCGAAGTGCAGCTGTACCCCTTCGCGATCGATCTCGGTCGGAGCAAGGGTGAGGGCATTGGTCCAGGCCTTCATCGCGGTCGTGGCCAGATCGAGCTCGGCCTGGGCCGCAGTGATGGAATTGGTGTTCTTTGGCAATCGCCAGCCGTAGTAGGTCTGGGCAACGTCGGCCGCGAGTTGGAAGTTGTTGGGGTCGAGTGCGATGGCTCTCTGGTAGAGTCCAAACGCCCTCTGGAAGACCTCCTGCTCGTCGCACTTGAAATGGTTGGTGGCGTCACGGCGGAACATGAAGACCAGCGTTCCGTAGTTGTGGAGGTAGACGGGTTCGGTGGGATTCAGGCGGATCGCCTCCTCGAACATGGAGAACGACTTCGTGACGGGGCCAGAGTGGGCATAGGCATTCGCGAGGTTGTTCCAAGCCGCCGGATTCCGGGGATCCAGCTGTCGGGCCCGTTCCCAGCTCTGGATGGCTGCCGGTTCATCGCCATAAGCATTGAGGAAGCTCCCGAACGCCAGGTGGGCCGTTGCATTGGTCGGGTGGGCCGACAGGAACTCCCTGTAGCGGTTCCGGATGGGTTCGATTCGCTGCTGGATTCGGCCACGAAGGGTGGATGCGGCCAGTTGTGCCGCCGGATCCCCCTCCGGCTCGGCCTCCTCGATCCACCGGTCGATTTCCTCCTGCGCGGCATCGTCTGCATCGAGGATCAGCTGGAGTTCCCGTGCCACGGGGTCATTGGTCCGGGTCTGGAGGACGGCGAGGCCGGTCTTCTCGAGGACCAGGTTGGTCAGGGCCGCTGGTGGGTTTGTGGCCAGCAGGACAGTCAGGGCGCCGACCAGCACATCGCTCATGACGGGAGGCTAGGGATATCCAGGGGCTCCGACAACGTCCACAATCACCGCATTCGGCCTGGTCCTCATTCTCGTCCTCCACAACTGGCGCGGGTCCATGGAGATTCTTGAAACCTCGCCGTCGGCCGCTTCCTCTAGGCAGGAGTGGCAGCGCACGGCACCGGCTCACCGATGGAACGCTCCCCGTATCGGGGAGCGTCCTCCGGTGTGGAGCGAGGTGCCGTTCCAGTGTTGGCTTCTGAAGCCCCTCCGACTTTGATGGAGGTCGGTCTATCGGATTCCGAGATCGTTGCCGAGGTCCGGGCGGGGCGGATCGATCGGTTTGAGGAGCTGGTTCGGCGTCATCAGACCCAGATTTTCGCCATGGCCCGGCGCCATGCCCGTCTCGAGAGGGAGGTTGAGGACATCGTCCAGGAGATCTTTGTGAAGGCCTACCACAAGCTGGATTCGTGGCGGGGCGAGGCGCCTTTTCAGCACTGGCTGATGCGCCTCGCGGTTCGGACCTGCTACGATCACCTCCGCAGGCACCAGAGGAACCGTGAGGATGCGTCGGGTGGGGAACAGGAACTGGATCTCGTGGCCGCCGGATTCGGCCACAGCCAAGGCGAGGCCATCCCGACAAATGCCGCCGCAGCCAAAGCCTTGGTCGACGCGGTGTTGGACCGACTGTCACCGGCCCACCGATTGGTGCTCACGCTGCTGGAGCTCGAGGAGCGAAGCGTCCGTGAAATCGCGGACCTGACTGGATGGTCCATTCCCTTGGTCAAGGTGCGGGCATTCCGGGCCCGTGCCGCCTTCCGAGCGCAGTTGGCCCGCATTCATAGCATAAAGTACCTGTAACCGTCCCTCTTCATTCAACGTCGAAAACCAAGGAATTCATCAGATGATCCCCGACTCGAAGATCCAAAGTCTGTGGGCGGCAGCCCGGAGCATGTCCGCCACGAACCGGGTTCCTTATGCCTTTGAGCATCGTGTTATGGCGACGCTCCATGTTGCCAGCCATCGGGAGGCCGCGGGAGGCGTAATTACCGGATTTGGACGGGCAGCGATGGTGAGCGTTGCCGTCGCCATGCTCGTCCTGGGACTGGACCTGTCGATCGACGATCCGGTCCGGGATATGGACGTCGAGGATGCCCTTGTCTTGGCAATCCTGCCGCTCGATGTGGTTGAACCAGAACTCTGAGCATGAAAAAGGAATGGGGTACGGCTCTCGTTGCGATGGTGATTTTCTCCTCGGGCCTCGCGGCGGGGCACTCGTTGTCCGGTTTGAGGGCGAAGGCAGTCGGACAGCGGGATCCTAGGCGAGCGGAAGGCGATCGGCGTGGCGGTCCAGCGGTCCAATTGCCTGGCGCCATCGCCCAACGGCTCGAATTCGTTCGGAAGGCCCAGAAGGAGCTGGATCTGACCCCGGAGCAGCGTGCGCGCGTCGAAGGGCATCTCGATGTCAGCCGCGAACGGATCCGAAAACTATGGGAGCCGGTCATACCACAGGTCAGGGCCGAGACTGATGCGTTGAAGCGACGTATCCGTGCTGAGCTTACACCCGCCCAGGCGGAACGGTTTGACCGACTCCTCAAGGTTCGGACTCGGCGGGGTGAATTCAGGGATCGGCATGCAGGGCATGCCTCCGATCGCCCGCTGGGGCTTGCGGGGGAAGAACACCCTCTTCAGGGGCGGTGATAGGCGTTTCGCAAGGGCTCCGTGTTTCAGGTGGGGGCGCACGGTTCGCCAGTCCGGGGAACGGAGTTAAGGCTTTGGTGCTCTGCCACTCCGCGGCCTTGGGTTCGGCCCAGTCCCACAGCCCTCGGCAAACGTCCTTGAACGCAATCGCCTCTTTGGTGAGTCTTTTGTTCGGTTGGATGAGTTTAATCAAAAAATCCATTGTTTTCGGCGATGACGGCTTTGTGATCAATCAGATCTCAAACAAAGGTGGCGCGGTCACACGGTTCTCAGAGTGCGTCTGGCTTCGCTGACCATGAGCAATCCCGGCCATCCAGACCCGAGTGCTTCACTCAGCGTGGTTCTCCAGGGCCCGATTCATCGTTCTTTGGATGGATCGTCTGAGGACGGATTGACTTATCGTGTAATACAAAGCGTCCGGAGGCATTATCCACTGAGCGAGATCATCCTCTCGACTTGGAAGGGAAGCGGTGGGGATAGGCTGGGCGCCGATGTTCTGATTGAGAACGACGACCCGGGCGCGGTGCCTATCAACCCGGATTGCCCCAATCTCAGGGGCACGCTCAACAACATGAACCGTCAGATCGTGTCGACGCGTGCTGGTCTCTCGAAGGCCACCCGTCGCTACGCCATCAAGATGCGGACTGATACGCTGATCGAATCCCCGTTGGATATCGAGTCAGTGGTGGGTCGCTCTCCCATTGGCAATGCGGCTGTATTCTCGAAGCGTGTGGGAGTGCTGAACCTCTATACCCGTCACCCGGAGCGCCGCCCCATCCTGTTTTTCCTGAGCGATCTGTTCCATGTCGGCCTTCTTGCCGATCTCCAACTGCTTTGGGACGTAACTCCTGTGGAGGAACCCGGTTTTACGAGGACGATCGACCCGCTTCGGAGACCGTGGATTAATGTCCTTAACCCCGGGTTGTTCCTCTTCAGGACTTCTCCGGAACAGTACCTTGGCGAATGCCTCTGTCGAAGGCTTCAGCCTTCCCTACGACTGCGGCATTACTCGGATGGATCGAACGAGTGGCTTTATCTTTGGCTCTCCGTCTTGGCATCGAATTTCACGATCCTGAGGCCCCAAGCCGCAGGTCTTGTCTTGCCACACTACATTGCGGAGCACGGTGACGCAGGAGATCTGGTGCAGCCCGAGGACTGGAAAACCCTCAGGCACTGGTCTGAGGCGCGGCCTTCATTTTCAGTGCGCATGGGGTCCCAGTTTCGATTCAATTTGAATCGGTTCCGATATGCCCGTGCCGAGGTCATTAGGCGCATGCCTTTGCCTATAGCGTGGGCAATCCACTATGCCTATTCGTTGGTTCGGAAGAAGACCTGACGTATCTCGAGGAGTTTGCCGTTGTTTGATTCCAATCGTCGTGTGGATCACGGAACCAACCTTTTGCGGAGACGATCCAATCTCTGAACCAGCCGAACGAATCGTCCTAAGTGGCTGTCATGGGGTACCATTTGACCTTCGGGGAGAAGTCGATCGGCCGGGCTGTGCCAGAAGTGCTTCCCATCATAGAGCGGTATCCCGCGCAGTTTTAGCCTCTGTTCCATCTCGCGCCAGTCGAGCCCCTCGCGGCAAAAGAACACGTTGAACTCCCGCGATGCGTGGTCGTTGGGCTTGACGCCATACATTTGAAATCCGAGGTCACGGAGCCGGTTGAGCGACCCCAGCAAGTCGTAGGTTTCCTCCGTGTAAAGCTTGGAGTCCAGCGTGGCAGGAACCTCCAGCATACCGGCCTCAACCCGAGGCAGAAGCGTTCCCAGCGATTCCAAGGCGGGTATGTCCAATCCCTGTGCATCGATCTTAATGAAAGCGATCCGCGGAGCAGTCTGGATTTCGTCCACGCTATCCAGCCGAATCACAGGCACCGTTATGGAGGAATCAAAATGCAGGTCTGTCCTCTTGCCCCAGTACTCATCCGACCGTATCGAATCGTGATTAAGGCTCAGCAGGCTTGAGACTCCAAAATCACCCCGCGCCGCGACGTTGAGAGTCGCACTACGCGAGGTCACATCAACGGCGACCCGCAGCAGTTTGATATTCGACACTCCCTTCTTTCGGCAGTTCTCAAGGATATGGTCACCCAGGTGTGGAATGGGTTCTATCGCGAGGACTTGCAGGCTTGGGTTGAGCAAGGCGACATCAATAGCGAACTCGCCCCGATTGGAGCCGACATCAATAATTACATTCTGGGCCACGGCTCGAACGTGATCCCAAACTTCGTGAGGGAGGAAGCCTATTTTCTAACAGGTGAATCTTTACCTCCAAAACGGGTCATAAAATGTTCGCGTCGGGAAGGCATCGATCCCTGTGTGGCGTGGAATGGGTTCTGTTTCTGGTCCGGCATCGCATCTCCGTCGTCCATTCGGTCATTCTCCACCGAACCCCAAAGCCTCTCCGGACATCACACCTGTCGTCCATTCTCGGTGAGTCGCACGGGATGCTTCTGATAAAAAAACGGGCCGGACTTTCGTCCGGCCCGTCTGTCCTGCCTCAGGTGAGGATTAGTTGGTCGCGCGGTAGTACCGCCCCGCGGCGAGGTTTGCCTTCGGGATGACCAGCGGGCTGGTGACGCCCACCACCGGCTGGAAGCTGCCGCTGATGGAGTCGGCCTGCTGGAGGGCACCGGTGAAGGTGATCACCACGTTGCCGTTGGAGTCGGAGCCGACCGAGACAGTGGCCGGGGCCGCAGGGGCCGCGACGAGCAGCGGGATGCCGGACGCAGAAGGCCCACCGAGCTTCTCCATCTGCTCCCGGGTGAGGGCGCCAGCGCGGATCTGAATCGAGTTGGCGAACATCTCACGACGCTCGTCCTGGTCGCCATCGGCGAACAGCAAGGCCGTCGGCCCCATCGAGCGGCGCGGGTTGTCGAGACCCTGGTTGGCGGTCCAGTTGTCCTGGAAGATGCCGTCCACGACCTTCACGACGACCGGGGGAGTTGCGGCCATGTCGTAGGCCGCGCAGACGCGGTGCCAGGCTCCGGCCGTGAACTGACCGGTGCCGTTGTAACCGCCGCCGCCCTGGCCGAAGTTGTTGCCCTGCCAGAACAGGTCGCCGTCATCGGTGTTGTCCGGGGAGCTGACCTGCCAGAGGGAGGCGGCGCCCGGACCGGTCTCGGCGACGTAGACGTCCATGATCAGCGTGTACTGGTTGACGCGCGTGCCGCCGCCGTTCGGGGCGATCCGATGGGCCATGATGTAGCCAATCTGGCGGGTGAGGGTGCCGGGGACACGCATGACGGCGGCCTCCTTCTCCTGGCCGGCAGCACCGATGCCCGGAATTCCGAGCGCGGTGGTTGTGCCGAAGGCGGTTTTGTCATCCGTCGTTCCGGTCGGGCCGTCGAAGGCCGGATCGAAGTAGGCGAGGTTGGAGCCGACCGAGGCGCCAAGATCGGCAAACTCGAAGTCCCACTGTCCGCTGACGGTGCTGGAGGGCAGAGTCACTGGGATGCCGCTTGCGGAGGGTCCGCCCAGCAGGGCGCACTCCACGTCGCTCAGGCGACCCGATCGGATCTGCACCGACCGGACGAACATCTCGCGGCGCTCATCCTGGTCGCCATCGGCGAACAGGAGACCGTACTCACCGATGGATCGGCGGGGGTTGTCGAGGCCCTGGTTGGCCGTCCAGTCGTCCTGCTTGATGCCGTCGACGTACTTCACGACGACCGGCGGGGTGGCTGCCATGTCGTAGGAGGCCACGACGCGATGCCACTTGCCGGCGGTGAAGGTGCCGCGGCCATTGTAGCCACCGCCGCCCTGGCCGAAGTTGTTGCCCTGCCAGAACAGATCGCCGTCATCGGTGTTGTTCGGGGAGCTGACCTGCCAGAGGGAGGCGGCGCCCGGACCGGTCTCGGCGACATAGACGTCCATGATCAGGGTGTACTGGTTGACGCGGGTGCCGCCGCCGTTCGGCGCAATGCGGGGATACAGCTTGTATCCGATCTCGCGCTTCAGGAGGCCCGGGACGCGCATGACCTTGGTCTCGACGCCATCAGGACCGGCAATGTTGAGTTCGGTGGTCGTGGCGAAGGTCGTCTTGTCCTCCGAGGTGCCATTCGGGCCGTCAAACGCTGGGTCGAGGTATTCCAGATTGGAACCGATGCTGGCGCCCAGGTCGCCGTACTGGAAGTCCCACTGGCCGGTCACGTTGGCGCTCGCGAGCTTCTGGGGAATGCCGTCGGCGGAAGGGCCCCCGAGCAGGAAGGCTTCGGCGTCGGAGATGCGGCCGTTGCGGATCTGGATCGAGTTGACCCACATCTCACGGCGCTCGTCCTGGTCGCCATCGGCGAACAGGAGGGCCGTCGGACCCATCGAGCGACGGGGATTGTCCAGACCCTGGTTGGCCGTCCAGTCATCCTGCTTGATGCCGTCGACGTACTTCACGACGACCGGCGGGGTGGCGGCCATGTCATAGGCGGCCACGACGCGGTGCCACTTGCCGGCGGTGAAGGTGCCGCGGCCGTTGTAGCCGCCGCCGCCCTGACCGAAGTTGTTGCCCTGCCAGAACAGGTCACCGTCATCGGTGTTGGCCGTGGAGCTGACCTGCCAGAGGGAGGCCGCGCCCGGACCGGTCTCGGCGACATAGACGTCCATGACCAGAGTGTACTGGTTGACCCGGGTCCCGCCGCCGTTGGGCTTGATGCCGTGGTCGACCACGTAGCCGATGTCCCGGGTCAGGGTGCCAGGGATGCGCATCACCTTGTCGGGGGTGCTCCCGATGTTGGCGATGCCGAAGTCGGCCGTGGTGCCAAACGCGGTCTTGTCGGTGGCGGATCCGGAAGGACCATCATATCCGGGGTTGAAGTAGGCCAGCGCCTTGCCGACCGTGGCCGAGAGGTCGCCCCCGTTGAAATCCCACTGCCCGGCGACCTCGGTGGTGCTGCCGCCCGAGGTGATGATGCCGAAGTTCCACGCGGCCGACCGGGCCACGCTGGCGGAGTCGGTGTACTCGAGGATGACGGCGTTGTTGACCGCGGTGCGGGTGGCGTTGGGATTGTAGACCACGGAGATCCTGCCGTTGGCCTTGGTGAGACTCTGCGGGGTCACGCTCGTGCCATTGAGGGAGAGCTTGACCTTCGCGGTGTCGACCGTGGTGGCGCCATCGACGATCAGGGCCTCGATCGGGGCCGCAGCGGAATTGCCCTCGGAACCGGCGGCCGGGGAGGCCTCGGCGACGTAGGGGGCGTTGGCGTCGGACTCCTTGCTGTCGCGGTAGGCCTTCACGGCGTCGGTGTTCGACGGATCATTGACCAGAACCCGGGCGCCGGAGGCGTTGTCGATCGTGTAGAAGTCGAGGCTGCAGCCGCTGCCCGTCTGCCAGTACAGGATCCGGAACGGGTAGAGTCCGGCCTGCGGCGCGTTGACGGTGAATTTGTTTTCGTTGCGCCAGTTGTTCTGGAAGCCCGGTGCGACGCGCTGGTACTCGGCGACCTTCTGGCCGAAGAAGTCCCGCGGGTTGCGGGCCACGAAGACCTGGAAGCCGTCGTCGTCGTTGATGTCGGTCCGCTCGGCCGTGACGCTGACGCCGAAGGTTTGTTCACCGGCCTTGAGGTCGAGGAAACCCACCACCTCGACCGCAAACTTGTCGGTCGTGCCGTCGGAGCCCGGGATGCCGGGGAAGACCTGCGAGGTGAACGAGCCCAGGGGGTTCTGCTCGAGGTCGATCAGGTCGATCTGGTTGCCCTCCTTCTCGAAGTTGATGGTATCGACCGCGTAGGCGCCGCCGGCCTCGGGGCCGCCGAAGGCGACATTCGGGATCAGCGTCCCGGCGGAGTCCGCCAGGGTGCCATTGATCTGCTTGTAGGCGCGGATCCCGTTGTTGCCCGCCGAAGCCTCCGTAGGGGCCTGGACGGTGCGGACAAGGAATCCGCGGGTGGTCGACGATCCCGGCGGCAAAGCCGAGGTCGCGGGGAGGTTGACGGCTGCAGCGTGACCGCTGGCCATGAGGGCCAGGAACGATGCGCCCACCGGTAGGTATCTTGAGTAGGGAATCATCAGCTCGAAGTTTACGAACGTGAGGGTTCGAGTTCAATATTTTGATCGGTTGAACCAATGGTCGCGATTAGCCCGACGAACATGTCGGGGTGGGGTCCCGCCAGCACCCGCGCCCGGGACGGTTCGGAGCCCAGCATCTGCTGTCGAGGGGACGGTAGATGCGGGACGATCAGGGAGCTTTCCAGGGACCAGGTCGTGGGGCAGCGTCACTCCATGCAGGATCGGGCGGATCGCGCGACAGCGGACTTCGGACGGCTCTTCCGGGGGGATCGATTCCGGTTCGACTTCGGAATCCGGCCTGCCGATCGCGACTGGTTCCGTCTGGATACCAACGACTCCGGCATCCTTCGGGAGCGTCGCCAGCAGCTTGCCCGGCAGCCGGATCGACATCTGCCATGGAGTCCATCGGCCGATCCCGTGTTCGAGGAACTGTTGGGTCTCTTCGGAGGGACGCCGGGCATCTGCGTTCCCGGCGGGGCGAGGGAGCAGGCCAAGGCATTGGCAGGACTGTGGGAACCCGATTTTGTTCTGATGCGTCGTGAGGATGCCGCTTTCAGGATGGTCGGTGCCTGTGTGTGCGACCCTTCGTGGTGGGATCCAGGCTCGAAGCTGGGGAAACCGATCGAGGAGATCCATGCCCCGGTCCCGACACTCAACGCCACCCTTGGGGACCGGATCCGGACGTTTCTCGAGAGACTGCCGGTGGGCGTGACCCTCGTCCGTGAGAACTGGGGCCTCGCGGCGGTTCCCGACCGCAATCTGCATCCCACACTGAATCGTCCCCGGTTGGGCCCCGAATCCCGGGTGTCCACGACCTGGCTGCGCGTGGAACACCAGGCGTTCCGGGCGCTCCCGTCGACCGGGGGTGTCGCGTTCCTCATTGAGCTGACCGTCCACCCCCTCTCGGAGGTGATTCGGGATTCCGACGTGGCCCGGGCCGTCCGGGGGCATCTCGAGTCCATGCCGCCGGAAATTGCCCGGTATAAGGGGTTGGACGGGATCGGTCCCGGATTCTGGGACGGTGTCCGGTAGACCGTTTTGGTCCATGGACCAATGGGGTCCGGCGTTGGTCAGGCCAGCAGTTCCTGGATGTCCTCCCAGGTCAGCGACTCGGTGAAGGCGGCCTCGTCGGCAAGCGTGGCGGACAACAGGTCGCGCTTCCGACGCTGCAGGGTGAGGATCTTTTCCTCGACCGTTCCCCGGGCGATCAGCTTGTAGCTGGTGACGACCCGGGTCTGGCCGATCCGATGGGCCCGATCGGTCGCCTGGTCCTCCACGGCCGGGTTCCACCAGGGGTCGAAGTGGATCACCGTGTCGGCTCCCGTCAGGTTCAGCCCAACGCCGCCTGCCTTGAGCGAGATCAGGAACACTGGGATCGACGGATCCTTCTGGAATCGCTCCACCACGGCACCGCGGTCCTTCGTGCTGCCGTCGAGGCGACAACAGGGAATCTCTCGGGCGTCGAGTTCAGCCTGGAGCAGGTCGAGCATCGAGGTGAACTGGCTGAACACCAGCGCCCGGTGGCCGCCGTCGATGACCTCGTCCAGGAGCTCCGAGAAGAGCTGCATCTTGGCGCCGACGACCGGATCGGACCGATCCGCCGCGTCCTCGGGGTCCTGGGGTCCCTTCAGGTTGAGCAGCCGGAGGTCGCAGCAGACCTGTCGCAATCGAAGCAGGGCGGTCAGGACGAGGAGTCGGTTCTTTGGCGATCCGCCCGACGAGCCGGCATCCGCCACCTCGCGTCGAGTCTGGGACAGAATCTGCTGGTAGACCTCCGCCTGTTCCCGGCCGAGGTCGCAGTAGGCGACCTGCTCAAGCTTGCCCGGCAGATCCTTCACAACGTCCTTCTTCAGCCGGCGCAGCAGGAAGGGGCGGATTCGGCGGGAGAGGCGCTGCATCGATCCTGCGTCGCGTTCGCGGACGATCGGAACCTCGTAGCGTTCCCGGAAGTCGTTCGCGGTCCCGAGGTACCCCGGCATGAGGAAGTCATAGAGGCTCCAGAGATCGAGGACGGAATTCTCCAGCGGGGTGCCGGTGAGGATCAACCGATGGGCGGAACGGATCGACTTGACCGCTTGGGCGTTCTGGGTCTGCCGGTTCTTGATGTGCTGGGCCTCGTCGAGGATGACCGTGTCAAAGGACATCTCCCGATACAGGTCCAGATCCCGTCGCAGCAGGGCGTAGCTGGTGATGACGAGGTCGGACTCCGGCAGGCCGGCGAACCGGTCGTGTCGATCCGCTCCATGAAGGGCCAGCACCCGGAGCTGGGAGGTCCAGCGCGCCGCCTCGGCTGCCCAGTTGAAGACGAGGCTCGTGGGGCACACGACAAGGGAGGGGCACCCCGGGGTCCGCGGGGCCGCGGCGAGGTGAGCCAGCACTTGCAGCGTCTTGCCGAGGCCCATCTCGTCGGCTAGCACGCCTCCGAAACCGTTGGAACGCAGGAACGCCATCCAGGCCACACCGTCCTTCTGGTAGGGGCGCAGCACCTTTTCCAAGGCGCCGAGCGGAGGGCAGGGCCGTTCGAGGGCTCCCTGTTGTCGGCGGACCCGATCCTGCCAGGCGGGTGGGGCCTGGACCGCAAGGCCCTGATCCCGGAGTGTCCCCTCCAGAAAGCCCGCCTGCTGCTGCGAAATCCGGTATCGGACCCCCTCCGTCCCACTCGTCTGCCTGGGGGCGCAGTCGAGGAGGGCCTCCTGGAATTCCCCGACCGCATCGGCGTCGAGCACCGCGAATCGTCCATTGCGCAGCCGTCGTCCACCACCGCCCCGGAGGAGCTGCTGGATGTCGGCGGCCGAAAACCGCTCGCCGCTCGCGCTCTCGAAGGTGACATCCAGGTCGAACCACTGCTCACCGCTGGGTGTGATCTGGAACCGGGGCTCGATGCGGTCGAGGTTCTTCCGTGTGCTGTGTTCGAGTCGCTCCTCGAGGGTCACGGTCCACTCCTTCTCAAGTCGGGGATGTTCCCTGGAGAAGAAGGTCAGCACCCGGTCCTGTCCCAGCAGCTGCCATTGCCCCTTGGCATCGGGACCGGTGAACCCGGCTGAACGCAGGCGCTGGAAGGCCCGGTGTTCGGCCGAAAGATCCCGGGTCGAGTAGCGTCGCGGATGCGTTGGATCGGGCAGCCACGCGGATTCCCCGGGAGCCGTCACCCCGACGGTCATGATCCGCGGGCCGTATTGGCACTGGAGGGTGCCGAAGAGCTGGGCCATTCCGCCCGCGAGGTTCAGGAGGAAGCGCGGAGGGGCAGGGGAGAACTCGAAGTCCTCGGGTCGGAAGTTCGCCGAGACAGTCCCCGGATCGAGAGTCGGCCAGTCGCGCAGCAGGAAGTCCGGGACCTGTTGCCGCCCCAGTCGGACGGGTCCCTGCAACACCGCCCTGAGGGCTGCGGGAAGGGCAAGGGGTCGCAGCTGATCCCCGGTCGCGATCCACAGGCCGTCGGGACCCGCCAGGAGTCCTCCGAGTGAGGTTCCCGGGCGGAGCCGGACCTCGATCTCGCCTGCCGGATCCAGGGTCGCTGCGAGGGGCAGCGATGCGGGTGGGGTCGAGACGTGCAGCGGGGAGTTTCTGCCGAGCGTGACCCGTGGGTGATCTGCGAGGGACGGGAGGAGTCGGCAGAGGTCCGAGGTGGACAGCTGGCACATCCCCGGCGTGTCGCCGCCCGTCAGCGCCTCGGCCGCGGTCAGCGCCGTCTCATCGGCGGCATCCAGGGCGAAGGGGCCCATCGCGACGAGGGAGTTGAGCGGTGTCCGGCCGCGCTTCCAGACGCCCTCGAACATCACCATGACCTTTCCCCGCTGGGCGGCGTCGAAGAGATTCGGAGGAAGAAGGATCTGGATCGACAGAGGCTCGCCCCCGGGGGTCCGACGCAGTCGGATCGCAGGGCGGGCGGCGGCGGTGTTCGGAGGGGTGGACCTGCCGGAGCCGGGGCTCGCGGGAGTCGCAGGAGCCGGGCTGGGCGGCGGCTTTCCGCCCTCCAAATGATGGAGGCCGACGGCAACGGAATGGTGACAGAGCATCCCGTCCTCCCGGGAGCGTCGACACGTGCACAGATTGTCGATGTCGATCGGTCCCCGAACGACAAGTCCGGCCCGATAGGTGGTCTCACCCGCCTGGACCACGCCCTTCAGCATGGGCGGGTCCCAGCTCGATGACAGCACTTTCCCGGACGCGACCAGCGCGCGGGCCTGTTGGACAGCCTCCCATCCGGCCGTCTTCTGGAAGAAGGCAGCGCTGATCTGCACCTCGGACATTGGCGTCGCGGGAGGGGTGGCCAGCGGGGCGGCGGTTCAGGCCTCGAACTCGTAGTCGACCACGGCGACGGATTCGAGCAGCGGGACGATGAGCGCCACGACGGCCTGGTGGCTGGGGTGGGGGAGATAGGCGTCGCGCGCCGCGGCGTTGTCGAAGGTCAGCACGAAGGCATGGGTGTAGCCCTGGCTGAGACCTTCGGGACTCGAGTTGGGTCCGGACGACAGATCCCGAATTCCCGGGATCAGGCTCTGGAGCCCGTGGAGCTTCGTGAACAGCTCGGTGATCTTCGCCGGCTCGGCGTCGGGCTTGAAGCGGACGAGGACGATGTGTTTGACGGGGCGGCTCATGGAACAGGGGGTTAGGAACGGAATGCCTTGCGCAGCTGCGCGATGCTCTGGGGGACGGCCTTGTCGGGATCGGCCTTGCCCTCCATCTCGAGGGCCACCCAGCCATGGTAGCCGGCATCCCCGAGGATCCGGGCGATCCTCGCGTAGTCGAGGTCAAGCGTGTACCACTCACCCCCGCCGACGTAGGTCTTGGCCTGGACGTAGACGGTCTTCGGGGCGATGGCTGCGAGCTTGTCGTAGGGGTTCTCCAGGAAGTTGCCGGTGTCCATCAGCACGCCCATCCAGGGCGACGAGATCGAGTTGGCGAGGCGGAGAAGCCCTTCCGGGGTCCGTGTCAGGCCCCAGTGGTTCTCAACGGCGAGGGTTACACCGCACTCGGCGGCCTTCGGCAGGCACTGTTCGAGGCACTCGACACACCAGCGGAACCCGTCGTCCTCGGAGTGTCCGGGGAGCACGGGTTCGATGCCGCGGGCCTTCATGAGATCGTCGAAGCTCGCGATGGTGTTCCAGCGGCCGGAATTGATGCGGAGCATGGGAATCCCCAGCGCATACGCGATCTCGATGCACTTGAGGGTGTGCTCGACGTGTTGTCGTCGCACGGCGGGGTCGGGGTCGACGAAATCCTGGTGGATGCTGAGGCAGCACAGGCTGACACCGTGGCGGAACGCATGGCGTTTGAGCTCGGCGAGATGACGCCGGTGTTCGACGGTCAGCGGCTCCTTTTCGGGGATATCCATCTGCCGGTGTAGGACGTCCACGCCCGCAATGCCCTGCTGGGCGGCCTTCTCGATGACGGTCGACACGGTCACCTTGGGACCCCGGAAATGCCAATAGGAGTAGGACGCGATGGCCAGCTGGACCTGGGCCATCGCTCTGCGGGGAGAGGCCTCCGCTGTTGAGGCCAGCGAGGCCAGGGCCGCACCGGTGCCGAGGGTCGTCGAGGTGCCAAGGAACCGTCGTCGGGTCAGATCCATGGGTTCGATGTACCAGATCCGTCGTGGACGGGGAACCTGGATCCCGTGGGGATCGGGTGGCTGCCTCCGAGGCGGATTGCTCGGTGCGATTTGTGGGCGAGGGAGATCTCCACTTCCAGGGATTGCAGCGGGATGGCGATTCGGCCGACGCTTCCGGGGTCGATGTCACGTCTCATCAAGTCCTCCGGTGCGGTTGCCGCGGCGACGCTGTGCAGCCGGATCCTGGGATTCGCCCGGGAGGCGGTGTACGCGGGCTTCATGGGTGTCGGACCGGTGGCGGACGCCTTCTTCTACGCGTTCTCGATCCCGAACCTGCTCCGACGTCTGCTCGGGGAGGGGGCCCTGACCGCGGCGTTCATCCCGGTGTTCAAGAACCGTGAGAAGAACGACGGCGAGGCGGCCATGTGGCACTCGGCACAGGCGGTGTTTTCCGCGCTGGTCCTGCTCTGCGGTGTCGTGGTCCTGATCTCGATCCTTGGCACCACGGCTGCACTCCGCTGGCTCCCGATGGGCGAGCAGACCGACCTCATCGTGCGCCTCATGCGGGTGATGTTCCCCTATTTCCTGTTCGTCTGCGTGGCGGCGGTGTTCATCGGTATCCTGAATGCGCGCGGTCACTATTTCATGCCGGCCATTGGGGCCTCGCTGCTCAACGTGGTGATGATCGCCTCGGTGTTCCTGATCGCTCCGGCGTTCGGCGAGCGTCTCGACACCCAGGTGTTCGGACTCGCCGTGGGAGTCCTCATCGCCGGTTTCCTCCAGGCGGCCTTCCAGTATCCGACGCTTCATCGGGAGGGATTCCGGTTCAAGTGGGTCAATCCGATCGGGGATCCGACGGTCCGGGAAGTGGTCCGACGGATGGCTCCCGCCACCCTTGGGGTTGCCGCCTACCAGTTCAACGTGGTGCTGACGAGCACCCTTGCGGTCAACGAGGCCCGGAACATCGTCTCCTCGTTCAACTATGCGGTCCGGCTCATGGAGCTGCCCCAGGGGGTTATCGGCGTGTCCCTGGCGACCTACCTGCTTAGCGAGCTCAGCGGCTTGGCGGCGGAGAAGAAGTATCCAGAGTTCCGGGAAACCCTCCGCGAGGGCCTGCTCCAGCTGGTGTTTATCAACACCTTTGCGACGGTGGTGCTGATGGTTCTCGCGGAGCCGATCCTCCGTCTCCTGTTCCAGCACGGGAAGTTCACCGCCGACGACACCCTGCTGTCGGCCGAGGCGCTGTGGACTCTGGCCCCCGGGTTAATCGCGTTCTCGCTCAACAGCATCTACGCCCGGGCTTTCTACGCCCTCGGCGACACGCGGACGCCGATGATGATCAGCGTCTTCTGCCTCGCCGCGAACCTCCTGTTCGCGTTCTTCACCATTCCCCTGCTGCGCCAGGCCGGGATGGGTCTCGCCAACACGATGAGTGCGCTGCTCAATACGGCCCTTCTCGTCTTCGCGCTCCGCAGGAAGCAGCCCAAGTTCACCTACGACGGCATCGGAACGCTGCTGCTCACCCTTGCTGCGGCATCGGTGGTCGCGGGCGGGGTGGCATGGTCGTGGAACCGGGGCGTCGAGGCCGTGTTTGGAGTGGGGCCCCTCTGGGCGCGTGCCCTGGGGGTCTTCGGCGCGATCACCACCTCGGGTGGCGTCTACCTGGGATTCTGTCTCTGGCGTCGACTGGGCCCCGCTGCCGACCTCCTGGCCCTCGCCCAGAGGATCCGCCGACGCAGGGCCTGATTTCCTGAAGCGCGTGATGTGCGCAGCGCGGTCGGGTCGGGGCCTGGGGCCTTCCGTCCCAGGCGTGCTGGCAGCGCTCAGTCTCTACGGTGCGGCAGGGATTGGAGCAGGGCTTCGGCGGCCGAGGCTCCGGACATCGCCGCGCCCTCGACCCCGCCCATCCCGAAGCCATCGCCGGCCAGGGCGAGGAAAGGACGGGAGGTCACCACCCGACATCCGACAGGATCGAGGACCCGGGGTTGGCTGTAGCGCCAGCCGTGTACCTGGACCCCGTGGACCCTCGATCCGAGCCACGGTGCCGCCGCCTCCAGCAGAAGCCGACCGACCGCATCCCGGTCGTGTTCCCAGTGTTCCTCACTGAACCGCGGCGTGGCGTGTATGGTGACGGCCGATCCGGCTGAGACCCCCTTTAGGCGGTTGTCCAGAATCCAGTCGAGGGGCTCTTCCCCCGGGGCGAGTCTGCCGGGCGGTGGAATCCGGGACGGTCCCTCCAGTGAGGCGAGGACGGTGAGGCAGCGATCGTAAGCGATCCCAGTGAGGTGGGTCCGAAGATCGGCCTCCAGCGGATACCCCCCTGCATCGAGCAGGGTCAGGGCCTGTGGGACCGGAGGGGTCAGCACGACGGCTTCGGCCCGGAGCGTCTCGCCGGATCGGGTCTCCACCACCACATGATCGGACTCCCGCCGGAGTGCCGTGACAACGGTCTCGAGATGGACCTCAACCCCGAGGGCCAGCTGTTTTGCGATGGCCGACATGGTGGGGGTTCCTCGCCAGAGGACAGGCTGAGGACTCCCGTTGGTCGGGGGCCCGGACCAGGGGACGAGCGATCCGTCGAGATACCGGGGGACGATTCTGTCGACAAAACCCGCCTGGCCCAGGGTGAAGTGCGGAACTCCATGGTCGAAGGTCGCGTCCCCGACCCGTCGAGTCGCCAGACGTCCGCCCACTCCCCGTCCCTTGTCGAGGACCCTCACCCGTCGTCCGGCCCGCTGCAGCTCCCGGGCGGCCACCAGGCCGGCCATTCCGGCACCAATGATCACAATCTCACCCTCGTTTTTGAAGGACTCCATCCCGGGCCGACGCTCCAGTGCGTTGTGGGCAGCGTCAACCCACCAGCAACCGTCTCGGGAGACTGGGGTTACAACGAACCATCGACTGCTGTCATTAGATGATCTTCGAGCCCCGCGGTCTGGGTTGATTCAACTTTTGATTGAAGATTCTTGTAACGCCCCCCATAGGCTTCGGGTCATTACGGTCGATCGTCCTAGGTGTGTGGCTAGTGCCGCGGGACTTCGGACTTCGATCCTCAACGATCTTTTTTCGAACATTTTCAGCACGCAGGACTCGTAGCCTGTGTGTTGGTTGGATTGGGCGACCGCTAAGGGTTGGCAGAGAGGTCTTGCTTGCGGCGGGGTGCGGTCGCCGACTCCAGTTGGCCCTGCCGCTGATCTGAGCGTGCTGGTGAGCGCGTGAACGACCTTATCACCGGGGGTTGGTCGAAAGACCAACCCCCTCTCCTTTTCGGTTCGTCGTCGTTTTTGGTGGGTACGTCTCCATGGCCCATCGGGACTTGATGCCGGAGGCATCCCGACAGGTGGCCGCAGGTTGAGCGCAGCGACACCACCGGTCATGGGGTTTACCCGCCGTGCACACTGGCAGGGGACCTGGCCCCGAAGGTGAGGAGTGAGCAGGGTGGGTGATGCAGTGCCCTGAATCACTGGGTGCACCGGGTGCACCCACCAGAGGCTCAACCTGTTGTGACCCCATGGAAGAACCGGCTGGTCTGGGAAGAGCCGGCCCTGGGGTGAGGTGGGTGCTGTCGCACCCAGTGCCGTTGAGCACAACGACACCCACCGGCTCCGGGCTGGTGCCCGGGCGAGGATTCGGTGTGCTGGAGGGTGGAGGGTGGGTATGCAGTGTCCTGCATCGATGGGTGCTGGTTTTTCCGGGATGCGGGAGGGGGCCAGAGGGGGGGAGATCTTGGGAGATCTGGGTGGCACTTGCGGTGCACGATAGGTGGCCCGTGGCGGTCGGGCGTGGCCGACGGGGATGGGGCCGCCCCGGATGGCCGCCCTGCTGGCGTCTGCCGCAATCCCCGCCTCGACGCTCCCCTTGAAGATCGACATCCTCCACCGGTGGTGTCCCGGAATCCCAGTCCGACCTCAGGGGTGGCGCTTTTGGCGCTCGGTTTCAGCCTGCTGACGACAGGCCCGGACGCCGTTGCGGCCACCCAGATTACCCCGTTATCCCCGCATTCTGCTGCCACCGCACCGGGGTTCAGCCGGGTGGACCCCGAGGGTGCCGGGATCCGGTTCACCAATTCGGTGCCGGCCGACCGTCATCTCACCAACCAGATCTACCTCAACGGCTCCGGCATCGCCCTCGGCGACGTCACTGGGGACCGGCTGCCCGACCTTCTGTTCGCTGCCCCCGCGGGCCAGACTGCCCTCTTCCGGAACCTCGGCGGATGGCGGTTCCAGGCGCTGCCCGAAAGCCTTCCGACCGTGGCGCGTGGACTCGATGGATCGGGAGTCCTGCTGGCCGACCTCGACGGCGATGGCGACCTCGATGCCGTGCTCAACACGGTTGGGCAGGGAACCCACGTCTGGTGGAACCAGGGACAGGGGGCCTTCTCCGTCGGACCGGTCCTCAACCTGGGGCATGCCGGTACCAGCCTTGCCGCAGCGGATGCCGATGGGGATGGCGATCTCGATCTCTACACCGCCAACTACCGCCCCACGACCCTACGGGACGATCCCAACGGCAAGTTCACCATCCGTCCCGAGGCCACCGGCCACCGGGTGATCACCTACAATGGGCGTCCGACGTCGGAGCCCGACCTCGTTGGGCGGTTTGTGGTCACTCCCTCCGGCGTGAAGGAGACGGGCGAACCTGATGCCCTCTTCCTCAACGAGGGCCAGGGTCGCTTCCGCACAGTCTCGTGGACCGAGGGCGTGTTCCTCGACGAGGCGGGTAAGCCCCTCGTCGCTCCGCCCTACGACTGGGGTCTGAGCGTGATGTTCCGCGATGTCACGGGGGATGGCCGTCCCGACCTCTATGTCTGCAACGATTTCGAGTCGCCCGACCGGTTCTGGATCAACGAGACCGTCCCAGGCGGCCCGGTCCGTTTCCGGGCCGCGCCACTCCGCGCCCTCCGGCATACCTCAGCGTTCTCCATGGGCGTGGACGCCGCCGACGTGAACCGCGACGGGATCGACGATTTCCTCGTCCTCGACATGCTCAGTCGCCGGCACGCCGACCGCAGCCGGCAGGCCGACAACCTGCCACCCAGCCGGCATGACCCCACGCTTCCCGAGGAGCGGAACCAGTTCTCCCAGAACACCCTGTTCCTGGGGCGCGGGGACGGCACCTTCGCCGAGATCGCCCGGTTCGCCGGCCTCGCGGCAAGCGAATGGTCCTGGACACCGTTGTTCCTCGATGTCGACCTCGACGGCTGGGAGGACGTGCTGATCTCCAACGGGCATGAGCTCGACATGATGGATGCCGACATCATCCAGCAGTCGGAACGGATCAAGGCTCAGAAGGCCCGGCCCACCCAACGCGAGCTGCTCGAACTTCGGAGGTTGTTTCCTCGGCTGGTCACCCCGAACGCCGCATTCCGAAACGGCGGAAACCTTGCCTTCACCGACGTCTCCAAGGCCTGGCGCTTCGACATCGAGGCGGTCACCCACGGAATGGCCGCCGGGGACCTCGATGGCGATGGCGATCTCGACATCGTCCAGAACAACCTCAATGCGCCGCCGACGCTGCTTCGGAACGACGCGTCGGCTCCCCGCATCGCCGTCCGTGCCTCGGCCCTGGGTGCCAACCGGCATGGGATTGGCGCGCGGATCCGGATCACGGGAGGACCTTTGCCCGTCCAGACCCAGGTGCTGCTCGCGGGCGGACGCTACCTTAGCAGTGATCAGCCCATCCGGACCTTCGCTGCCGCACCGGATTCCCGACATACGGTGGAACTCCAATGGCCCTCGGGTCGGCACCAGATTGTTTCCAACGTTCCGCCCGACACCCTGGTGGAGGTCACGGAGAGTCCCGAAGACCCCGGCAGCCCGCCGCCCGTGGTCCCGGCGAAGCCCTGGATGGAGGATCTGTCCTCCCGCCTCAACCATGTTGCGACCCGGTCCGGCTTCGACGATTTCGCGCGCCAGCGACTTCTGCCGTGGAGTGGCGCGTATCCGTCGCCGGGAGTGACCTGGGCGGATCTCGACGGCCAGCCGCCGGAGGAACTCGTGATCGGTGCCGGGGCGGGGGGCACTCCGGCCGTCTTCAGTGTCGAGGGATCCGGGTTCCGACGCTGGACCAATGGGCCGCTGCAGCGTCCGCTCGCCCGGGATCTGACGACGCTCCTACCAGCGGGCGGCACCCTGCTGGCGGGGTCCAGCAACTACCGTGACGGCCGGACCAATGGCGGAATCCTGAGGGTCTATGCGCTGGACCAGGACGCTTCCGGAGAGAGCCTGCTTGGGCAGGCGACGTCGGTGGGACCGCTGGTCTCTGCGGATTTCGATGGCGACGGGGCATTGGAGATCTTCGTCGGAGGACGGGCCAAGGCAGGACGCTATCCCGAGTCGGTCCCCTCATTGCTGCTGAAGTCAGACGTCGGACGGTTCTCGGTCCAGCAACGCCTGCCGGAACTGGGCCTTGTGAACGCCGCAGTTGCGGCCGATCTGAATGGCGACGGCTGGACCGACCTGGTGGCCGTGGAGGAGTGGGGCGGGATTCGGTTTCTTCAGAATCAAAGGGGGAGTCTTACTCCTTGGGATCCTTCGCTGACGGTCGGTCTCGAACTCTGGGATTCCGGTCCCCGGATCGGTGGGCGTCGCACGATGCCGGCATCGACCCTCACTGGATGGTGGACCTCGGTGGCCACCGGGGATTTCGATGGCGACGGCCGACTTGATCTGGTCGTGGGCAATCGCGGCTGGAACTGGTTTCCCGTGCCGAAGGCCCCCTCGCTCGGTTCTGCGGGTCCAGCAGATCGGCGTCGTCTGCAGTTCGGTGATCTCACAGGCCAGGGACAACTCGACCTTCTCGAATCCTATCCGGATTTCCCGGACACCGAACGATGGCTCCCGGTCCGACGGGCCGACGTCCTCCTCGGGGCGTTCTTTGGACGGAGCCCCAGGCTCCAGCAGGACTTTCCTACCCGGGCTGAGTTTGGGCAGGCCACGATCGCGGATCTCCTGAAGGCGATGGAGGTGACTGGACCCATCTCCACCCGCGAGGCGATCTGGTTCTCCTCGGCGGTGTTCCTGAACCGGGGCACCCACTGGCTCCTCCACCCGCTGCCACGCGAGGCATCGATGGCCCCGGTCTGGGGACTCTCGGTCGCGGATTTCGACGGGGATGGGGCACAGGATCTCCTGATGGCGCAGAACTTCATGCCGGTTCGCCCTGACGAGGTGCCCCAGGATGCGGGCTGCGGGCTGCTCCTGCGCGGCGATGGCGCCGGGAACTTCAAGCCGGTCCCCGCGCGTGACAGCGGCATTCGCGTCTGGGGCGATGCCCGGGGCTCGGCCGTCGGGGACTTCGACCGCGATGGGCGTCCCGATGTCGCGATCGCCCAGAACTCCGGCCCCACCGCGCTCTTCCGCAACCTCCAGGCCAGACCGGGCCTCCGGGTCGTGCTCCAAGGTCCGGAGGGCAATACGACCGGTGTCGGGGTCCAGCTTCGACCTCACACCGCCCGAGGGCCTGGTACCCTCCAGGAGGTGCAGTCGGGCACGGGATGGATGTCCGTCGACAGTCCCGTCCGAATCCTGACCGCCAAAGATCCCATCGTAGCCCTGGAGGTTCGCTGGCCAGGGACCGTCGCGAAGACGATCCCCGTCCCCTCTGGTGCTGCAGAGGTCGAGGTCGATCCATCCGGAACCCTGAAGGTCGTGCGATGAGACTCCCTTCCTCTGGGTCGTTGGGTCGGGCGGAAAGGGGACATTGGCCCCGGATTCGAGCCGTACTGCTCGTCGCCCTCATCCTGCTGCTCCTCCGGCTTGGTGCCGCGGAACCCGCATGGCAGAAGTCCGAGGGCTATCGTTGGAGACGGGTCGAACCTATCGGTGTGGGCCGACCGGGGTTCACCCTTCTGACCAACGCCCTCCTTGGGATCACGTTCACCAATGCGGTCCAAGCGGACCGGACCATCACCAACCGCAACCTCGGCTCGGGGTCCGGTGTGGCCCTGGGAGATGTCGATGGCGACGGCTGGTGCGACGTCTTTCTCTGCGGCATCGATGTCTCCCCACGGCTCTACCGAAACCGGGGGGGATGGCGCTTCGAGGATGTGACCCGCGAGCGGTTCGCGGTCGATCCTGGTTCGGGTCCGGGCAGCGATGCCACCGGAACAACCTTCGCCGACATCGATGGCGACGGCGACCTGGACCTTCTGCTGAACGGATTCGGTCGAGGAACCCGGCTCTGGCTGAATGATGGGAAGGGACGGTTCGAGGAACGGACCGACGAGGCGGGTCTCCGAAGCCGGACCGGGGCGACCTCCCTGGCTTTGGCCGATGTGGACGGCGACGGAGACCTCGACCTCTACGTCTGCAATTTCCGCCCGGATACCGTCATGGATCAACCCGGCGTGAAGTTCGCCCTGCGCAACATCGGCGGGCGTCCGGTCGTGGTCTCGATGGACGGACGCCCCACCACCGCGCCCGACCTCACCAACCGGTTCGAGATGGGTCCCGGGGGCCAGGTCGTTGAATATGGCGAACCCGACGTGCTGTGGCTCAACGAGGGATCGGGACGGTTCCGGGCGGTGTCCTGGACCGAGGGGGTGTTCGTCGACGAGGACGGCCAGCCGTTCCGGAGTCCGGAGCGGGACTGGGGATTGGCTGCCCAATTTGGGGATCTCGATGGCGACGGACGGATGGATCTGTATGTCTGCAACGACCTGCACACGCCGGACCGCCTGTGGATGAATCGGTCAACACCCGGGAAGCCCCGCTTCGAGGCCATCCCGAGGCTGGCCCTGCGCAACAACAGCACGTTCTCGATGGGCGTCGACTTCGGGGACCTCAACCGCGACGGCTTCACCGATTTCTTCACGGTCGACATGCTGGCCCGCGAGCGTTCGATCCGCGCCCGTCAGATGTCGGGTCTCGCCCCGCAGTTCCGGCGTCCGGGCGAGTTCCAGGACCGGGTCCAGCTCCTCCGCAACGCGCTCCAGTGGAACCGGGGCGACACCACCTTTGCCGAGACCGGCATCTTCAGCGGGGTCGAGGCCAGCGACTGGTCGTGGGGACCGATCTTTCTGGATGTCGATCTCGATGGATTCGAGGACATCCTTGTGACCAACGGCCAGCTCCGGGACTACCAGGACAGCGATGCCGCCGAACGCGTCGCGGCGGCGCAAGCCGGGGGGCGGACGCTGACGCCGTCCGACATCCTGAAGCTGAATCGGGAGCTGCCGCGGTTCGCCACCGCCAACGCTTTGTTCCACAACCGGACCCCGCAACGGCTCCAGGAGTCGGGGGCTGGGGATGGGATTCCCGGCACCCCGGTCGTTCCCGTGTTTCTGGAGCGGGCAGCGGAGTGGGGGTTCGCCACGGTGGGTATTTCCCAGGGCGCTGCGGTGGCGGATCTCGACCAGGACGGGGACCTCGACGTCGTGATGAACAATCTCCTGGAGGGACCGGGAATCTACCGCAACGAGGCCACTGCATCTCGTGTTGGCATCCGTCTCCGGGGGCGTGGAGGGAACTCGTGCGGGATCGGAGCCCGGATCTCTGTGATTCTTCCAGAGTCCCGGTCGGCGTTTCCGACGGAACAATCCCAGAATGTCATCGCCGGTGGACGCTATCTCAGCGGGGACGAGTCGATGCGAACCTTTGCGGCGGGCACGGCATCCACCGTCGAGGTCACGGTGCGGTGGCCCTCCGGACGTCTTAGCCATCACACACGGATCCCGGTCGACGCCGTGGTGGAGATCGACGAGTCCGCGGGCGGTGACATGACCGTTCCACCGGCAGCCGTGCCGGCATCCCCCATCCGCTTCGAGGATGTCTCCGACCGCCTGAAGCATGTGGCCGCCGATGCGCCGTTCGAGGAGGCGAGCCGCCAACCCCTCCTACCCAACGGTCTCGGTCAGCTGGGTCCCGGGGTGTCGTGGGCGGATTGGAATGCCGACGGATTCCCGGACCTCGCGGTCGGTGCCGGACGTTCCGGATCCGTCGGCCTCTTCGAGAACGATCAGCGCGGTGGGTTCCGTCGCATCGAGGATCCCGTTCTGAACCGGCCACTGGGACGGGATCTGACAACGATCCTGCCGCTTGGGGCGACCCTCCTCGCTGGATCGAGCCACTGGGAGGATGGACAGACCAACGGGGGGATGATCCGGCTGTACGACATCGAGTCGCGTCGCAGCGGGGAGGCCGTTCTTGGTGTCCAGTTCGCCGTGGGTCCGCTGGCCGCGGTCGACCTCGACGGAGATGGTACCCTGGAGGTGTTTGTCGGTGGACGGGCGCGCGCCGGACGCTGGCCTGAACCGGTGCCGTCGGTGCTCCTGCGCGACGCAGGGGGACGGTTCGCCATCGCGGAGCGATTCGACACCATGGGACGCGTCAGTGGCGCGTGCTTCTCGGACATCGATGGCGACGGGGATTCGGACCTGGTGGTCGCGGGGGATTGGGGTCCGATCCAGATCTGGCGGAATGATCAGGGTCGACTGGTCCGCACGACACCCGTGGTCCAATTGGCAGGCGAACGGCTCCCGCTCGACCGGTTTTCGGGACTCTGGAACAGCGTCACCTCGGGCGATTTCGATGGGGATGGACGCCTGGATCTCGTGGCGGGGAACTGGGGTCTGAACAATGCGTGGGTCGCAGCGCTGCCGCCGACGGAACGCCCCTCTCTCCTAGGCATGACGGCACCGCCGCGTCCCCTGCGTCGGCTTTACTGGGGTTCGTTCGGTGGGGTGACCGGCTTCGACCTTGTGGAAGCCCTGCCGGGGGCCGATGGGGATCTGCCCGCCCGCGAGCTGCCGATGTGGTCGCGGGCCTTTCCTTGGATCCGGGAAGCCGTGCCGACCTATGCGGCCTTCGGGACGATGACGGTGGCCCAGGTGTTCGGGACCCGGCTGGCTGATGCACGGGTGGCGGAGATCACCTGGCTTGCGTCGACCCTGTTCCTGAACCGGGGCGACCACTGGGAGTCGCGTCCTTTGCCGGACGTCGCCCAGCTGTCCCCGGTCCTTGGACTGGCCGTGGCGGATGCCGATGGAGACGGGGCAGAGGATCTGTTCCTCGCGCAGAACTGGTCGCACTCCGATCCGTTGACCCCCCGCATGGATGCCGGCCGGGGATTGTGGCTCCGGGGCGATGGTCACGGGGGATTCCGTGCGCAGCATCACACCGGTGTGTCGATCCATGGCGACCAACGGGGTGCGGCGGTGGCGGACTTCGATCGGGATGGTCGACCCGACCTGGTGGTGGCCCAGAACGGCGCATCGACCCATCTGCTGCGGAATCTCACTGCCCGCCCCGGACTGCGGGTGGGGGTTGAGGAAGGGGGAGTGCCGGGAAGCTGGGCCGGAACCCAGGTCAGACTGGTGTTCGGCAACCGATCCGGTCCCTGGCGGGAGTGGCACCTCGGAGCCGGCTACTGGAGTGTCGACAGTGCGACCCAGATCCTTGCCCTGCCCGGAACGGCAACGGCGGTCGAGGTTCGGAGACCCAGGGGACGTTCGATCCGACATCCGCTCCCGCCTGGGATCGAAGCGGTCGTGATCACTCCTGAGGGACAGATCCGGCCCTCACCCTGAAGGATCCAGAAGGGGTCATGTTCTGGATCTTCTGGCGACCTGCGCCCCCGCGTCCCCTGGGTGGGTGATGCAGTGCCCTGCATTACTGGGTGCACCGGGTGCACCCACGAGAGGCGTGACCTGTCGGGACCCCGTCGAAGATGGATGGCGGCCTGCAACGCGTCCGACCAACCCGCCCAGCCCTAAAGGTCTACCCAACCCTCGCGGGTTCAGGGGGGCCCAGCGGGTTGGGTCCAACACCGTTCTTCCTCTTTCGCGGGACACCTCCTAGTCTTCACCGATTCCTGACACCCGTGGAATCGCAGCGCAGGCGGGTCCTGTGATGGGGTTCCGTTCCGGGGCAGGGGACGTCCATACCATTGTTCCATGACCTCCGTCACACAGCTGAAAACCGTCAAGGGCAACACCTCCAACAAGGTCGCCGCCGAGCTCACCCGCACCGGGGGACTGCTCCGGCTGGCTCCGGCCTGGGTTCCCCGTTCCTTCCTGCAGCCGGGTCTCCGGCTCAAGCTGCATCCCGATGACATCTATGCCTATGGCGCGAACCGTGGCGGCATCGATGAGCGCTGGTTCGCCTCGACGACCGAGGCTGCCAACGAGGGCCGGGTTCCCGACGAGGGACTGAGCTACGTCGTAGTGGGCTCCGAGCGGTTCACCCTCCGCAAGGCAGTCGAAGACTGCGGTGCGTCGATCGTCGGCAAGGCGATCTGGAAGAAGTACGGCCGCTGGCCGGTCTACTCCAAGTTCTTCGACAACATGGGCCCCATTCCCCACCACATGCACCAGTCGGCCAAACAGGCCAAGCTGGTCGGCCAGGAGGGCAAGCCCGAGAGCTACTACTTCCCGCCGCAGCACAACAACGTCGGGAACAACTTCCCCTACACGTTCATGGGACTCGAGCCCGGCACCACCAAGGCACAGGTCCGGAAATGCCTCGAGGACTGGAACCGGGGTGACAATGGGATCCTCGACCTCTCAAAAGCCTATCGACTCAAGCCCGGCACCGGATGGCTCATCGATCCCTGCGTCCTGCACGCCCCGGGCAGCCTCTGCACTTATGAGCCGCAGTGGGGAAGCGACGTCTTCGGCATGTATCAGAGCATGGTCGAGGGTCGCTATGTCCCGTGGAGCCTCCTCGTGAAGGACATGCCCAAGAAGTATCACCACGACCTCGACTTCATCGTCGACCAGTTGGACTGGGACAAGAACGTCGACCCGAACTTCAAGGACAACCACTACCTCGAGCCCGTGCCGGTCGCGGACACCCGCAAGGAGGGCTATGTCGACCGCTGGATCGTGTATGGAACCATCGACGGCGAGCAGCTGTTCACCGCGAAGGAGCTCACCGTGGATCCGGGCACGAAGGTCACGGTGAAGGACACCGGTGCCTACGGTCTGATCTGCGTCCAGGGCGTGGGCAAGATCAACGGCCAACCGTTGAACAGCCCGAAGCTGATCCGGTTCACCGAGCTGACCGAGGACGAATATTTCTGCACGGAGGACGGCGCCAAGGCGGGCGTGACCTTCGAGAACACGAGCGAGACCGAGCCGCTGGTGACCCTCCGCTACTTCGGTCCCGAGGTGAACCCGGACGCGCCGAAGATGGGTGCGTATCGGAAGAACAAGTTCTGACGCTCAGGTCCCTCGGTTCCCACGAACGGCTGGTGCCAGTGCACCAGCCGTTTTTGTTTGGAACCCTGGATCCGCCAGGTTCATCCAAGGCCGACGGATCCCCTCAGTAGATCAGCACGAATCGACCGTCGGGATCGGTCATGGCCGCCACCAGGCTCCACGTGGGCACGCCGGGAGCCACCCCTTTCTCGCCCATCGGCTTGCCCTGGGCATCGAACCGCTGCCAGGCGACATCCCCGCCCCGTGCCCAACCCGTGCCCTCGGTCCAGGCCAGCAGCGTCTCGCCTCGGGAGTTCCCGACCGCGATGGGATGCTTGGGGTTCCTCCCCTGGGTGGGGGGTGTCACCGGAGAGGCTGTGATGGCCCCGTTTGGTCCGAAGGCGGCCCAGCAGACCTTCCCGCGAGTCTCCCAGGCCCCCAGGATCCGCCCGCCCGCTTCGGTCCACGATGTGCTGCTCATCGGGCAGGCGCTGACCGTCCACGGATCTTCCAGGAGTACCCTGAACTCCGATCCGCCATCGGGTCCTGCGACCAGGACCTGGTCGCGGCTCCCTGACTCGTTGGCTCCCCGATACGACAGGAACAGGGTCCCATGGCTGTCCATGAAGGCCTTCATGCCACAGCAGCCGCAGGCGCCCGTATCCAGTCGGGGCACCGGTTGTTCGGGTCCGAATGTCCGTCCGCCATCCGTTGACCGGGCCATGAACACGGCCCTGCCGGCCTCACCCCGGGTATTCCCGGGACGCGGTGCATGCCAGGTGACCAGGACAGTCCCCTTCGAATCTGCGGCCACGGACCCACCGCCATCGAGGCCGCGCGCGTTCTGGATCACGTCCCGCTCGGGCTCGAACCCGGTGCCTGCGTCGTTGAGCCTGGTGTAGAGCATGGGGGTCTCCATGTAGGTTCCCCCCCGAGGGGCATGCCCATTCCATGCCACGTGGATCCTACCCGCCTGTCCCAACGCCAGCTGGCCCCCCCGAATGGTTCCGATCGCAATGGCGCTGCCGGGCTGGCTGTTGACCCGGATCGGTCGGGAGAATCCCGGACTGTTTCGACGGCGGTGGACGTAGAACAGGTCCCCGCCGGAGCGGTCTCCCTTGAAGTAGAGGAGGTGGACGGTGCCGGCCGCGTCGGTGACCACCTGGGGCTGGATCCCGCCATCAGGCACCCGTATCAGCGCCACGTCTGCCTGGGAGCTCAAGGGCATGCAGACCCCCATGAGGATGCCGCTCAGGGGTTTCAGAAAACGGCTCGAAATTCGGGTGTCCATGGGAGCGTCGAAACGTTGGATAGGGTCCGACCAAGTTTCAAAACGGATCTTCAGTCCCAAGGGCGCGGAAACGTCCCGGCACGGATCACCCCGGGCGACCCGACGCGGGTTCGATGGATCGGATGAAGAAACACCTGCGCTCCTTGGACGTGCAGGAGTGTCTCCTCGCTGGATCCCATCGGGCAGGGTGGAGACCGGATCGCGGTGAAACGGGAGGGGTGACCGTCTCCGCCTGGTTTCCAGGCCCTTCGAGAGGAACACGGATTTTGTAGAGAGGCCTAGGCCAGTGCCTGCGTGATCTCCCTGGGCAGAAGCTGCAGGATCACCTCCTTGCGGCGTGCACGCATGGACTCCTCTCCGGCGCCGCTCCGGTACAGGAGGACGTTCCGTATGGCCTGGTAGAACCGGACATTCTCCTCGATTGCCGCCAGTTCGTCCGGGGGCGGATTGTTGAAGTATCGCGCCACGAACATTGGCCAGACCCGGCGGGCAATTCCGTTGTCGAGGCCGATGATCTTCTCGCAGAGACCCGTTTCCGCATGGAACTGGAGGATCTGCCGGATCGGGCCCAGATCGAAGGACGGCGTGCCCGTCGCCATATCCCCCATGTCGATCAGGCAGGGGACATCCCCCTGCATCATGATGTTCCCGGGATGGAGATCCCAATGGATCAGCGTGCTCCTCCGTTCGCTACGGTGCAGCCTGTCCAGAATCGCCGACCTCTGACCGGCATTGAAGAGGTCGCAGGCCTCCACGTGGCCGCAGGCGATGGCGATGGCGTCGGGAAACAATCCGGTTCCAGGTGTGATCGAGTGAATCCGTCTGCAGAATCCAACGTAGAGGTCCACCACATCCTCAAGACGATCCACGTTCCTCTCCAGGTACTTCGAGAGGCTATCCGCCTTGATCATCTCATAGAGGACCCCTCTGCGGTTACCGCAAACCACCACCTCGTACGAAATGGCGGTGGGAACCCCGGCCACAAAGGCCCTTTTTGCGAGGCGCTTCTCCCTGGCCGCAGAGGACTCGTCGATATGGTCGAAATACAGCTTCAGGACGGTCTCTTCATCCACCTTGTAGCACTCACCGTTGACGCCCTTGGCGATCAGCTTGAGTCCGTCGACCGACAGGGAGCGAGGCCTCCGCTCGTAGTCCAGAATGCTGCTGAAGCCAGTGATCTCAAAGACATTGGCGATCGCGGGGTTCACATTCCTCACGGCAAGGCTCCCCTGTGCGGCATCCATGCGAGTCTGCGCCGTCAACAGGACGCGAAGGCCGACGGAAGAGACTTGTTCCAGACCATCGAAATCCAACACGAGGTCCGTGACCCCGTCGAGCTGGCGGTCGAGGAGGTGGATAAGGGCCGGAGCCGTCTCATGATCGAGTCGGCCTGCAAGTGCGACGGTCAATCGATCTTCATGCCGGTTCGGTGTCAGCGTCATGGTCTCCCGGGAGTGTCGGTCGAGGGGCGCCCTGACGTCCACAGCAGGGTCCGGCTGCTGGGCCTTTTCCCACTGGGCCGATCCGGACACGGGTCTCGTTCGAGGGGACCTCCTCCCAGTGTGCTGGCCTTGCCTGGGGATCCATCCCCATGTGCCGCCGGCTCGGGAAAGGCGCACCCCGGGTCTGGAACAGCTGCAACACTTTATAGGGGAATGGTTTCGGAGGATTTCAAGAGTCGCGAGAAAGGGTGGTCCTCGGGGTGCTGGACCGACTTCGCCCGCCCTTCCTGGTCGGCGATTCCAAAACCTCACTTCAATACTCAATGAACCGTAGCCAACAACGCATGGCGGCCGCTCTCGCGGTCGTCTGGCTCGGTGGTGTCTCCACCACCCAGGCCGCAATCCCCACCCTCGCCGATCTTCTGGTCCCGGGGGCCTCGATCCGGGTCTATGATCCGGTCAACCATCCTGGATTCCAAAACGATCTCACGTTCTCCAACTTCCAGAACGTGAGTCAGATCGGAACCCTGAGCGTTCCGCTCGACCAGATCTTTGTCGTTCCGATCTGGGGTGGTGTCGGCGGACTTCAGGTTGAACCGGGACTCCGGTTCCAGTCGGCACTCTGGACCCTCACAGGTCCCGCGCAGACCTATGACCTGAGCTTCGAATTCACCGTCAGCCACACGTTCCTGTCCCCGGTCCTCACGGACAATACGCTGGCGCTGACGGGGGCGGCCCTGGGCAGCGGGATTGCCCAGGTGGCCGAAGGGGTCATCAATCCCCTGAACAGCCAGACCCTCGCCAACAAATACGTGTACACCGATGCGCTGGGGAACCAATTGGTGGATCACGATATCTTCACGGGCGGCCCCTACAGTTCGGTCCAGGTCCGGAAGGACTTTGTCATGAGCACGGGTTCCGCCGAAGGCGCACGGGTCTTCGTCAGCGACTTCGACCAGACCTTCTCCGCAGTGCCCGAGGCCAGCCCCGGTCTCGCGGGCATCGGACTCGCCCTGCTGGCGGGACGTCAGATGATCCGTCGCCGTGCGACCCCGACCAGCGAGGCCGTCATCGGCTAACGCTGCCCCCTCATGATCCCGCCGGTGTGTAGCCGGTGGGAACAACGGCAAAAATCTGGAACCCCGGGGGTCCGTCGAGGATCCTCGGGGTTTCGATTTCCATGAGCACCCAACCCGTTCGCTGGGGTTTCCTCGGCACCGCCAACATCGCCCGCAAGAACTGGCAGGCGATCCACAACACTGGCAATTCCGTCCTGAACGCCGTCGCCAGCCGGGACATCGCCCGTGCCCAAACCTTCATCGGTCAGTGCCAGTCCCAGGTGCCTCTTCCGACGCCACCCAAGGCGCTCGGCAGCTATGAAGCCCTGCTCGAAAGTCCGGAGATCGATGCGGTCTACATCCCGCTTCCGACCGGACTCCGGAAGGACTGGGTCATTCGTGCGGCCCGTGCCGGGAAGCACGTCGTTTGCGAGAAGCCCTGCGCACCGACCGCCGCCGATCTCCAGGAGATGGTCGGCGCCTGTGCCCAGCATGGGGTCCAGTTCATGGATGGCGTCATGTTCGTCCACAGTGGCCGCATGGAACGCCTGCGTCAGGTCCTAGCCTCGGGCGAGGCGGTGGGGGACATCCGCCGGGTGACGTCGCAGTTTAGCTTCCGTGGGGATGCCGCGTTCTTCACCGACAACATCCGGTCCCGCAGCGGACTCGAGCCCCAGGGCTGCGTCGGGGACCTCGGCTGGTATTGCATCACCTTCGCGCTCGAGGCGCTCCAGGGACGTCTCCCCCATACGGTCATCGGACGCCGTCTCTCCCACTTCAGCCATGCCCAGAGCACCGATGTCATCCCATCGGAGTTCTCGGCGGAACTTCTCTATGAGAACGGGGTGTCGGCCTCGTTCTACTGCTCGTTCATCACCGAGCACCAACAGTGGGCCAGCGTCAGCGGCACGAAGGGCAACCTGCGGGTGTCCGACTTCGTCCTGCCCGTCTTCGGTGCCGAATCGTCGTTCGAGATCGACCAGGCCCAGTTCCATGTGAAGGGCACCCAGTTCGACATGGAGTCGCACCGCCGGCTCGAGATCGTGTCGGAACATGCGAACAACCATCCGACGGCCCAGGAGACGAACCTCTTCCGGCATTTTGCCGACCAGGTCCGGTCCGGGAAGCTCAACACCCACTGGCCGCAGCGGGCTCTGAACGCCCAGCGTCTGCTCGACGCCTGTCTCGACTCCGCCGCGCGTGGGTCGGCGCCGGTCGCATTCCGCTAGCGAAACGGGGCGGGGGACCTCGACGGGTTCAACGTCCCCGTCACGATCAGGGCTGTGCCGATCGGTCTGTCTCCGGCATGGGCCGCTTCCAGATCGGCACGATCCGCTTCATTTCGTCGATCAGCCATTGGCCGGCAGCGAAGGCCTCGGCGCGGTGGGGGGAACGGATCTCCAGCCACAGGCTGGTTTCGCCCGCGGCAACCGGTCCTGTCCGATGGATGAGCCGCACGGAGTCGACCTGGGGCCACCGGGACTCAACCGCGTCGAAGAGGCGTTCGAACTGGTGGATCGCCATCCGCCGGAAGGCCTCGTAGTCCAGTCCGGCGATCGCGGTGCCCGACTCCTTGCCCCGGACGATTCCGTTGAACACCAGCACGGCACCGCAGGCGGTGGAGGCCGAGCGGGACCGGATCAATCCGACCTCGTCGATCGGATCGGCCGTGAGGAGAAGGTGCCGGTGCATGGGTTGGGGAGTTCCGGTGTCAGTGGGTGGCCCGCCACAGGGACAGGGATGTGAACACGGCCACGGCCACTCCGTAGCCGCAGACGCCCATACCGACGGCGAACGGGATGAGTTGTCCCGGGGAGAAGACCATCAGGCTGAGACCGACGCAGCCGAACAACACCGCTTCGCCCAGGAAACACAGGAGCGGGAGGCCGCGAGGCGCCTGTGCAAGGCGGTCCGACATCCAGAGTCGATATCGGACCTCTCCCAGCGAGCGCATGATCCAAGCGGATTGCAGGTTTCGCGCCGCCACGAGGAGGCTGGTGGTGGTGAGCGAGATCGCCAGCAGTGGCCAGGTCGCGAACAGCAGGACCAGGATGAGATTGGTGATCAGTCCCCCCCGCCAGCCGAGCCACCGGGCGACCGGATTGCCTTCGAGCCTCAGATTCGGGGTGGCGATGTAGGTGGACAAGAGGTCGAGGCCGCGCGCAATCGTCAGCATCGCCAGGAAGACCCACCACAGTGGGGATCCGGGGTGGAGGAAGTCGTCCAGCGAGAGCATTCCGGGAAGTGCCGGATTCCCGGCGAGACGGTGTCCTACTGGGATTTCTTCCCGTAGAGATTCTCCGGGGTCTCCAGACGCTCCTCGGTCGTGGTCCAAGCCGCACCGGCCTCGCCCACTGTCCGGAAGAAACAGCTCCGGAACCCCTCATGACAGGCCGGTCCGCACTGCTCGACCTGGATGAGCAGGGCATCGCCGTCGCAGTCGAAGGCAACGTTCCGAACCACCTGCACGTTTCCACTCGACTCACCCTTCATCCAGAACTTCTGCCGCGACCGGCTCCAGAACCACGTCTTGCCGGTGGACAAGGTCTTCTCGAGCGAGGCCCGGTTCATCCAGGCCATCATTAGAACCCGGCCGTCCCGGTGATCCTGGATGATGGCGGGGATCAGTCCGTCGGCGGTCCATTTCAGCTGGTCGTAGAGGCTCATGTGTGGGGCGGTCGATGTGACGCGTGCTCAGCGTGAGGGGAGGAATCCGAAGACCACCGCGCCCACGAGGCAGGCGAAGGCGGCGATGTGATTCCATTGCGGACGTGATTGGAAGTAGAAGAACGCGAATCCCATGAAGACGGTCAGGGTGATGGCTTCCTGGACGATCTTGAGTTGGTAGGGGGTCAGCCGATGGTTGCCCCAGCGGTTGGCGGGCACCTGGATGACGTACTCGAAGAACGCGATGCCCCAGCTCGCGAGGATCACGATCCAGAGCGGGGATGATTTGAACTTCAGGTGACCGTACCAGGCGACGGTCATGAACAGATTGCTCGCCACCAGCATCAGGATGGGCAACCACAGCGACTGGGTCCACGTGTGCATGTGTCTCTCCGCTTTTAGCATCCAAGGCTCAACTCGCCCGCACCACCCGCCGGACCGGGATGCCCTGTGCGTGGAGATGGTCCTTCACCTGTCCTACGGTGTACTCGCCGAAGTGGAAGATGCTGGCGGCGAGTACGGCATCGGCCCGGCCCGCGAGGAGGACCTCGGCCATGTGCTGGAGCGTCCCGGCTCCGCCGCTGGCCACGACTGGCACACCGACCGCCTCACTCACGCGACGGGTGATCTCGAGATCGAATCCCTTCCGGGTGCCGTCGGCATCGATGGAGTTGAGTACGATCTCCCCGGCACCCAGCTGGACGGCTTCGGTGGCCCAGGCAATGGCCTCACGACCCGTCGCCTGGCGTCCGCCACGGGCGAAGACCTCCCAGCGACCGGGCTGGACCTGCTTCGCATCGATCGAGACCACGATGCACTGGCTGCCGAACTTCTCGGCCCCCGCCCGGATGAGGTCCGGGTTCTGCAGGGCGGAGGAATTGATGCTCACCTTGTCGGCCCCGGCCAGAAGCATGGTCCCCATGTCCTCCACGGTCCGGATCCCGCCCCCGACGGTCAGCGGCATGAAGCAGCGGTCGGCCGTCCGCTCGATCACATCGACCATCGTGCTGCGCCCATGGGCGCTCGCGGTGATGTCGAAGAACACCATTTCGTCGGCGCCCTGGTCGTTGTAGCGGACGGCGAGCTCGACCGGGTCGCCGACATTCCGGAGTCCTCCCGATTCGGCACGTCCGAACTGGACTCCGCGGGTGACGTGTCCGTCGTGGACATCAAGGCAGGGGATCACTCTCCGGGCGAGCATGGCGGTTTAATCCTAGGCGGCCCGCGGAGAATGACCAAGCCTGCGGTGGAGCGAGGAGGCTATGGAGACTCAACAAAAGCCCGGCCCCGCTTAGACCGGGCACTTGAGACCTTCTGCCACGGCCAGTCGCCTCTGATTCACGTCGAACGTCAGGAAGAATTCGCCCCGCAAGACAACCGCCGCCGCCACATGGAGGATGTCAAAGGACCGATGTCCCCTGGCCACCGTGTGCTTCTCCGAGATTCGGGTCGCCTCATTGATCACCTCGGCGAGGTTGCAGGTCTGGGGCACGATCCTGCCTGAGGTCAGGTCGGATTCGAATTCGGACCAGAACACCGAGGCTTTTCCAGGAGCAACCGTTCCCTTGAACTCGGCAAACCGAACGGCGTTGGCCAGTTCGAATCTACCGAATGCCGTAATCATGATCGGATTCCGATGTCTGGAGATCCAAGCGACCGCCTTGGGAGTGTTCGGATCACTCCCATACAACGAGAACAGGAAGCTGGTATCCGCAACCGTCACCATTTTCCTGATGCTTCATGCACTGTTTTGAGTGATTCCTCGGCAGTCATGTAGGGTTCCCTGGTTCGATCTCTGAGGACAGCCGGACTCTGCGACCAGTCGACTCCCTTGGGGGCATCATGCTGTTCCGGAACCAGTCGAGCGATGGCCTTGCCCCGCCGGGTGATCACAATCTCCTCGCCCGCTGCGATCCAACCGAGGAGCTCGAGATAGCGGTTTCTCAGATCTCTGACGGTGGCTGTCTTCATTGTGCTACAAAATTGGAGCACACAATTATGGTGTCAATTTTCCATTGCTGCACCGGCTTCGAATAGAATGAGCATCGACCCGTCCATTCGTGCCGTGGTCCTCCTGAGCCTGATCGGATCCCGGTGGGAACTGCCCAGACTGCGACCGTCACGGTCTCATCCCGAAACCCTTCCGGGATCCGGGTTGACCCTTTTCCCTCTCTGCCCTTCCTTCTGATGCCCATGCGATCGATCCCTCTCTTTTCCATCCTCCCGGTGCTGGCGGGCCTGCTGGCCGCGGGCTGTGCCTCCGGGGTGAAGAATCCCTCGGGTGTCCCCGTGACGGTCCTCAAGCCCGACGAACAGGGTTTCGTGGCCGGCAGCGGCATCGAGTCCCAGGACCTTGTTTCGGTGTCGGATCGGATGGCCCGGAGTCTCCTTGGCACCCCCGAGATCCAAAAGTTCGCCAACGGCACCCCCCGTGTGGTGATCCTGCCGGTGGAGAACAACACCCGGTTCCCGATCAACAAGGACATCTTCACAGCCCGCATCCAGGCCCTGCTCAACAGCAAGGCCCAAGGCAAGATGCGGTTCCTCGCACGGGATCGGATGGCCGCCCTGGAGCAGGAGCGACAGCTCAAGCGGGAAGGGAAGGTGACCGCCAATGCGGATCCCCAGGTCCAGGAGTTTCGCGGGGCGGATTTCTTCCTCACCGGCAAGCTGATGGGTATGACCACCCAGGCCAAGGCCGGGACCAGCGACTACGTTCTCTACACCTTCCAGCTGATCGATCCCCGCACGAGCGACATCCTCTGGGAGGATTCGGCGGAGATGAAGAAGCAGTCGGTCGAGGACGCCGCCTACCGGTGAACCGAAACCTCCTGAAGGCAGGGGTCTGGACGCTGCTGGGCCTTCTCGCCCTCGGCTGCGCCTCCGTCAGTCCGGAGCAACAGGCGCTTCGGGACCGTCCGCTGACGCTAGTCCAGAATGGCCTGACCGCCCTCCGTCGGGGCGACACCACCACGGCACGGTCGGATCTCGACGAAGCCCTGCTCCAGATGGGCGCCTCCTCGGCCGGCGATCGCAGCGCCCGACAGGCCCGTGGAGCCTTCAACCCGGAATCCGTCAAGGCCTTCAAAGGGGAACCCTACGAGCGGGTCATGGCCTACTACTACCGTGGGATCCTCTATTGGATGGACGGCGAGCCCGACAACGCCCGGGCGGCATTCCGGAGTGCGGCGGTCCAGGACCAGAATCCGGAACTGGGCATCACAAAGGCCGACTGGGTCCTTCTGAACTACCTCGAGGGACTGGCCACGTTGAAGCTCGGTGGGGACGGACAAGATGGGTTCAAGCGGGCTGTCGCGGAGGCACGGGCAAACCCGCCGCCTCCCTACAGCCGCGAGGCGAATGTCCTCGTCTTCCTCGAGATGGGGCAGGGACCCGTGAAGTATGCCGATGGCGACTATGGTGAGCGGTTGCGGTTCCATCCGGGCACCGCCTCCGATCCCGTGGCGGTTCTGAACTTCGGATCCGAGAGTGTCCAGGTGGGCCCGTTTGACGACATCACCTACCAGGCGACCACCCGCGGTGGGCGCGTGATGGACCATGTCCTCCAAGGCAAGGCGGTGTTCAAGGAGAGCACCGATGCCTTCGGCACCGGAGCCATCATCGCAGGGGCCGGGGTGGCGATCGCGGGACAGTCCAACACGGCGCAGGGCGTCGGACTGGGCCTCGTGGCGGCAGGGCTGGTCAGCAAGATCATCAGCGCCGCGACCACCCCCGCCGCGGACACCCGTAGCTGGTCCAATCTCCCCAATCTCCTGAGCTTCGCCGCGTTGAAGATGTCCCCAGGCCCGCATTCGCTGCGGGTCGAATTCAGGGATGCCGGCGGCCGTGTCGTAGTCACCCGCGACGCCACCTTCCATGTGGTTCCAGGCCGAGATACCGTCCTGTTCCTCAGCGATCGAAATTCCTGACTCCCCATGAAACACCTCCGCCTCCTCCGTCCGATCCTCCCGTGCGTCCTCCTGGTGGCCCTCGCTGCCGGATGCTCCCGCCACACCGGGGCCTATACCCCGAAGCCGGCGAACCTCAGCGCCGACCAGCTCGCGGCCAAGTTCGTCCTGATGGATCCCGGGGCCCGCAAATCCGTCACCAGCACGGGTTTGCAGGAGATCCGCCTGCCCGATGGACGCTTCCAGGTCGTCTGCCAGGTCCTGAATCGCGAGAACCGTCGGATCCAGGTCCAGATTCAATGTGTCTTCAAGGACGCCGCCGGATTCGGGAATGGGGACGAGACCCCGTGGGAGACGCTGATCCTCACCGAGAACGCCACCGAGACGGTTCAATTCACCTCGTTGAACAACGCCGCGACCTCCTATACGATACGGGTCCGTCAAGCGCGTTGAACCCATGAATCTCCGTCCCACTCTGCTGCTCTGTGCCGTTGCGATCCTGGCCGCCTCCGGATGCCAGACCCAGGCTCCCACGGAATATGTCCTCCAGCTGACCAGCGCGACCCCGGTTGGCTACAGCGGCGTCCTCATCGCCGATGGCAAGCGACAGGAGATCCAGGGCAAGACTCCGGGCGAGTTTCGTGTGACGGCGAAGGACCTCAGTTGGAAGATCCGCCAGGGCACCGAGGACGGCACGCTCACCCTCGAGGTGAAGGAGGTGAAACGGCCCGAGCGGATCGAGACCGTGGTCGCCTCCACCGGTCCGAACTCCGCTCTCGTCGGCGGAACCCTCATCAAGCCCGGTATGCCGGCCTGGCCTGGGCTGTGACCGCATCGGAGTCCATACCCAGGGCCAAAGCGGCACGATGAGAGTCCTCGGCGTCATTCCCGCCCGCTACGCCTCCACCCGGTTCCCAGGGAAACCCCTCCACCTGATCGCCGGCAGGACACTGATCCAGCGGGTCGTCGAACGATGCCGTCTCGCCTCCCGCCTGGCCGAGGTGATCGTGGCCACCGATGACCCCCGCATCGCCGATGCCGTCCGACCCTTTGTGCGGGTCGAGATGACCCGGGGCGACCATCCCAGCGGCACCGATCGGATCGCCGAGGTTGCCGGACGGGTGGATTGTGACGCGGTCGTCAACATCCAGGGTGACGAGCCGCTGATGGATCCTGCGGTCATCGACGCCGTGGCGGCGCTCCTCGAGCATTCGCCCATGTCCACGGCTGCCACACCGATCCGGACCGACGCCGAGTGGTCGAGTCCCAACGTGGTCAAGGTGGTCTGCGGCCAGGATGGTCGGGCCCTCTATTTTTCCCGGCGAACCATTCCCTATCTGCGCGACCAGGCGGAACTGCCGCCCGCCGGACAGCGCGCTGCATATCCGTTCCGGAAGCACCTCGGCATCTACGGCTATCGTCGCGAGACGCTCTTGGGTCTGGTCCGGCATACCGTCTCCCCATTGGAGATCGCGGAGCGCCTCGAACAGCTGCGCGCCCTCGAGCATGGCATCCCGATCGCCGTGGCCACGGTGGACCACGACAGCATCGGGGTGGATGTCCCCGAGGATGTCGCCCGGGTTGAGGCCATCCTGGCGTCACGACCCACCCCTGGCTGACCGCCGGACGCGACCCGCCTGGGCCCCGGGAATTCTTTGCGACCGGATTCTCTCCTGATGACCCCCTCCGATCCCAAGGCGCGGCACGACTTTCTGGTCCACGAGATCCGACGCCACGATCAGGCCTACTACGTCCGGGCCGAGCCCGAGGTCAGCGATTTCCGGTACGACCAGCTCTACAGCGAGCTGCAGGAGCTCGAGCGACAGCATCCCGAGTGGATCACCCCGGAATCACCCACCCAGCGCGTCGGCGGTACCCTGTTGGGGGGATTCCAACGGGTCCGACACCTGCAGCCCATGCTGTCCCTCGAGAAGGTCGAGGCCGCGGAGCATCCCGATTCCGTCGAGGAGCCCGACCGGGTCCGCCGCAACCAGCTCCAGGACGGCAACACGCTCCAACGGCTTCGGGAGTTCGACCAACGTATCCGGAACGAGCTCGGGACCAACGAGGTCGCCTATGTGATGGAGCCGAAGGTGGATGGTGTCTCATTGAGCGTCCATTACCGGGACGGTCGGCTCGTGCTCGGGGTGACCCGGGGTGACGGGGAGTTTGGTGACGACATCACGGCCAACCTCCGGACCCTGCGGTCCATCCCGCTGGAGTTGGATCTGCCGAATCCGCCGCCTCTGCTGGAGGTGCGGGGTGAGGTCTACATGGCGACCCGGGATTTCGACGCGCTGAATGCGCGCCTGCTGGCCGTCGGCGAGAAACCCTTTCCCAATGCCCGCAACGCCACTGCGGGAACACTCAAGCAGCTGGATCCGCGTCTGGTGGCGCAGCGTCCCCTCCGGGCCGTGTTCTATGCCGTGGGCGCCTGCGAGGGCATCGCCTTCGCCACCCACACCGAGACCCTCCAGGCGCTCCAACGCATGGGCTTGCCCACCCAGCGACTCTGGTGGAGCTGCCCGTCGATGGAGGCGGTCCTCGAGCGGTACGACGAGGAGGTCGTGGCCCAGTACGACGAGACCCGAGACCTCCGGGCCCAGTTGCCCTATGAGATCGATGGCGTGGTGGTGAAGGTGGATCGCCGTGATCATTGGGCCCGCATCCCCGATAAGTCCCGGTCCCCGGGCTATGCCATCGTCCACAAACCCGTTCCCTGGATCACCCCGGCCGAGACCCGGCTGAAAGCGATTACGATCCAGGTCGGCCGGACCGGTGTCCTGACCCCGGTCGCCGAGCTGGATCCCGTATTCGTCCAGGGTTCCACGGTGTCCCGTGCCACGCTGCACAACGAGGACGAGATTCGTCGGAAGGACATCCGGATCGGGGACACGGTGGTGGTCCGGAAGGCCGGAATGGTGATCCCGGAAGTCGTGGAGGTGGTGCGATCGAAACGCCCGGACGACGCCATGCCGTTTGATTTTGTCGGACAGCTGGGCGGACGGTGTCCGGCCTGTGGAGGGGCGATCGCGCGCGATGAGATCTCCGCGGGCACGGCCGAGGAGGTCGCCTGGCGCTGCGTCAATGTGGCGGGGTGTCCAGCGCAGAAGACGCGGCGGTTGGAGTACTTCGCCCAGCGAAAGGCCCTCGACATCGAGTCGCTCGGTGGGATCGTGGCCGAGAAGCTTGTCGAGCGGGGACTGGTGGACGAGCCCCTCGATCTCTTCGGACTGAAGGTCGACACCCTGGCCCAGCTCAATCTCGGCACCGAGGAGGAGCCCCGGGTGTTCGGTGAGAAGAACGCGACCAAGGTGCTGGAGGCCTTGGACCGCGCCCGCACGGCGCCCCTCCACCGCTGGCTCCATGCGTTGGCGATCCCAGAGATCGGGGAGCAGAGCGCCTGGCAGCTGGCCCAGGTCCATGCCGGGATTCGCGACCTCGCCGGCTCCCCGATCCTGGAGGCGATCCGGAGGCTGGGCGCGCTCAAGGCGGAGCGGGACCTGATCTCGCCCCGCTCCCGCAAGACCCCCCCGAAGACCGAGGAAGAGAAGGCGGCACGGCAGGAGCGCCATCGCGTTTTGGGCGAGGAGGTGGAGCGTCTGGAGTCGTTCCTCGAGCAGGACGGCGTCCGGTCCCGGCTGGCCGAGGTGGGGCCCGTCGCCGCGGCGTCGCTGCTCGACTATTTCCAGTCCGACGCCGGGCAGGGGGTCCTGCGTCGGCTCGACGCCCTGGGCATCCACCCAGTGGGTTCAAGTCCGCAGTCGACATCCTCCACCGCGTCCGCGGTGGCCGGGAAGACGTTCGTCCTGACCGGGACGTTGCCGACGTTGTCGCGGGATGAGGCCTCGGCACTCATTCGGGCGGCAGGCGGGACGGTCTCGGGCTCGGTCAGCCGGCGCACCGACTTCGTGGTCGCTGGCGAGGAAGCGGGCTCCAAGCTCGACAAGGCTCGGGAGCTGGGCATCCGGATCCTCGATGAGCCGGGCCTTCGTTCCATCCTGGTTGGTGACGCCCGCTGACTGGAATCCATGGATGGTACACCGGCAGCGGGTCGGGAGTGTAGACGTGTGGTGGACGCTGTGAGATGGACAGAAGTCCAGAAAACTGACAGTTTTCCGGTCCAGTTCGGGTGGTTCGGACAGGGTTTGGTGGGCCTTGGACGGATTCGAGTCTTTCCCGTGCCCGCATGAGGCTGGGGAATGTTGCTCGGAGGTCTGCCTGTGAGCTGGACCTGTTGCGTCATGATCTACCATCCACCGGCCAATCTGCAGGACATTGAGAACGCCAAGTTCATCAATGCGATGGGTCGGGAGTCCCGGATCTTCCTCCTCGCAGGGGCTTCAGAGACCGATGGGGGAAGCCGCTGGCAGGAGCTGGTTGCCGCTCGCATCTCCAAGATGGGGCATATCGCCCTCTGCACACCCCCGCGGGAGAATGGGACCGGGATGGCACCGTTCGAGAACCCTCATTTTTTCCAATCGAGGAGCTGGGAACTGGATGCCTTGGATCTGGCGGAATTCGTCGTCTTCCACCTGGATTCGCTGTCGAGATCTCCGGAAGGGCTCCTCGAGTTGGGTTACGCGGCGGCGAAATATCCCCAGAAGGTCTGCGTCATCTGTCCGGAGGGGTTCTGGTGCAAGGGGCTGGTCGACCTCTTCTGCTACAGGGAGGACCTCATGAAGTACAAGAGTGTCGATGAGATGCTTGATGCGATCAACCAGATGATGGCGCGGGGCCATCTGTGACGCTACGCCCGTCGAAGCAAGGGGGACAGCGATTGCGTCGTCGGTTTTGGCTTCGGTCCTCAGTCAGCCTGCCCTTCAGGGGCCTCAGCGGGATTCAGCGCGGATTTGGCATCGTTCCCCTTGCCGGCATAGAGGCTCTGTATCTCTTCGCGGATCTGTCGGTTCAATTCCCTGATCCCCAGCATGAGGTCCGATGTGCCTTCCCTGGGCTGCGGAGATGATTTCCGTCGCAGGTGGGACACGCCGGGGAACCGCGTCCGGTTCCGAGCTGCCTGGTCCAAGGCCTCGGCGTTGCGGCGCTCCTGCTCCTTCAGCATCGCGGCGAGTCTGCGAACCTTGACCTCGAGGATCTCGATCTGTCGGTCCTTGGCCTGCAGCTCCTGAAGACGCTGCTCTCCGGAGCCGGGATCCATCAGAAGCGGGGCCTGGACCGTGACAGGATCCGTGGGAGCCGCGGACTCCGCCACCGGTTCGGTCGGGGTTTCAACGCGCCCCTGAACCTCGGGCGGTTCGCCCCCGGGTGAGGCGTCGTCTTGGCCAGACTCAAGCCCTCCGCGGAGGGCCTTCACCAGCTTGTCTCGGTGTTCCTGCGGCAGGGAGTTCCCCGAGGCCAGGAGCTCGACGAATTCGTCGACCTGTTCCCCGAGCCCCTTCGGAGGCGTAATTTCCGGTGGCGGCGTGTGATTCACCGGCCTGGGTCCGGGCCTTCGGATGAAACGAGCCGTGAACCGAACCAGTCTCAGCAGGAGACTCCGCGGTCGGCTGACGACTCGGTCAGGTTTGGACCGGGGCGTGGACTGCCCATCTGCGGACTCCGCCACAGACCCATCGGATCCGGCATTCGATTCCGGCATTTCGACCAACCCGCGAGGCGGATTCGTGAATGGGTTGTCCTGTTCCAGGAGCCGCGCGTGGGAATCGGTGGTCGTCGATGTTGGCGGCAGGGCGGAGGTCGACGTTGGATCGGCCTCCGGAGTCAGCCCCACCCCCGAGGATTGCGGGGGCAGGGTACTGGTCGGCGTGGAGCCGCTCTGGCCGAGCCAGCCAAAATGGACTGCGGAGCCTTCGGAGTCGTGAGTCGGCAGAGCAGGAGCCTTTGAGGCACGGTTGAACGGGACTTCCTCATGCGGATGACGGGCCTTCCAGATCTCCAGCGACTTGGCGGGGTCGAGTCCCGGTCCGGCCCAGCGCTTGCGTTTCCTGTGGAACGACATCCGGCCGCTCCAGCGCCAGGCGGAACCGCTGGGAGCAACACTCCCCGCCTGGATCGGTGCTTGGGCTCCTTCAGAAAGGTGGCCATGGCGTTGCAGCCAGACCTTGTAGCTCAGGTCCTCCGACTTATGGCGAATGGGTTCCCAGGGTTTCAAGTGCCCGGGGTGGTTTCTATGGGTTTTTCAGACGCCTCCGCCGGCTGTGTTCCCGGCCGGAGAGCCCGATGGAGGGAATGTCCTCGGGGTTGACTAAGCCGGTGGAGGCGTTGTGGCGAGGCCACTCATCCCTTGGGTGGCAAGATCCCGGTTCGTGGTGAACTCGGCCCAGTAGTCGAGGGGCATGTCGAGGGCGATCTTCAAGGCCCCATTGGCCCCGGCAAACTGTGGGTCATCGACCTGGGTGACCTTGCCGCCGCCGAAGTCGACCAGTGCCTTTTCAATCGCCCGGGCAAGGCCCCGGATCTGGCTTCCGCCACCGGCCAGCAGGATCTTGTTGCGGAGCTTCGCCTGGAATTCCGGATCCGAAGTGGCGATCAGGTCGTGGAGCGCGGCGACGATCGGCGGCACGATCGAATGGCATGCCTTGTAGATTTCCTCGGTCAGATTGAACTGAGTCGGCTTTCCTCCCACGGGAAGAATCTCCTCGACCTCGTCCATCCGGCTGCTGACGGAGGCGTGGCGTTCCTTGATGGCACGGATCATGTGGACCGAGAACTGAGCGTTGGGATGCTTTTCCTTGATCAGCTGGCCGAGGAGTTCATCGATGGCGTCGCCTGCGTTGGTCAGCGTCCGCTGGTCTCCCTCCGCAGGGAGGGTGCCTTGAACCCGGCACAGGTCGGTGGTGCCGGCACCGATGTCGATCACAAGGGATTCATCGAAGAAGTCCAGCCCGTAGGCCACCGCGAACGGCTCGGAGCAGACGATGACCGAGTCCGCACAGTCTGCTGCGGCCTCGAGGATGGTCGCCTTTCCCGCGGTGCTGGCGGTGGCCGGCGATCCGATCACGGCGAAGATCGTCGCATCGGTGGGGGCATGGACCTCGTCGATGGCATGCTCCAGCAGGTCCTTGATGGCCTTCTTCACCTCTGGTGAGTTTGATCCCCCGGTGGTCTTGATGTTCGACCTGGCAAGCGGCCGGTGCAGATTGAGGGACAGGCGATTGTCCACAGCCTCCTGCCCATAGATGACGTCGCGTCCCCCCAGCTTCTTCCTCGCGACATGGTCCTTCGGGTAGCCTACGTAGGAGCTGATCGTCTTTCGAAATCCGGTGGAGGCGGCAATCGATGTGCGACTCGTGCCGAGGTCGATGCCCAGGTAGATGGTTTCAGACATGATGGTGAGGTGGAGATGAGATTGGGGGTGGGGCGCTCGTTTGGGGGAACGCTATCGGGAAGTCTACCAAATCGACCTTTCGCTGAGCAACACGAGCCTTCGCCATCCTCTCCCCTGGAATGCCACATCCGGCTCGGGTCAGGCGCTCGGGATTCAGGGCGATGCAGCAGTCCTCAAGAACCTGTTTCCGGCGCCAGAGCCACCGGCCTCTTCCACCCGCCAGTCGGGCGATTCCAGAACCGGCCCGGACTCCCCCCACGGAAAGTTCCTTGACCCCGGACAGATCCACCAAACCCTTGGCTTCCGACATGGATCCACAGCCGAGACGTCGACCGGCATCATGACCAAGTCGCATGACCCAAGATGCCCGCCAACTTCTTCACACACATCCGCAGGGGCCTGTACGACAATATCTACCACTGCATCGTTCGGGAGAAGGCTGATGTGAATGGCAGGGACGAGGACACGGGCAATACGCCCCTGGTTCTCGCCGTGATGGAGAAGCATCACGAGATCGTGCAGCTTCTCCTCAACCATGGAGCCGATGTGAACCTGCCGGACTGGACCGGCAAGTGCACGCCGCTGGACCTCGCGGAGCAGTCGGGATCCGGACCGATCGCCCAATTGCTACAAAGCCGGGGAGCCAAATACGGAATCGGCAGCGGATTTCACCTCGCAGCCAAGAATGGTGACCTCGCCGTTGTCGACTCGATGTTGTCGGGAGGGCAGGGAGTCAATGAGGTCGATGCAGCGCGGGGCTGGACGGCATTGCACTACGCGGTCCACCACGGGCAGAAGCACCTCGTTGAGTTCCTTCTGCTCCGTGGGGCTGACGTCAATGCCCGGGACTTCCTCGGGAAAACTCACCCGATCGATGTCCTGGGACCCCGGAACCGTGGGGACGTCGTCCGCGTCCTTCGGCGTCATGGTGCAAAGCCTGCCGGGGGACTCACCCTCCAGTTCTGCGCGGAGACCGGGGACTTTGAGGGGGTGCAGCGCTTCTTCGATGCGGATGGACGCATCAACGGTAGGGATGACAGGAATGGATGGATGCCGATCCACTATGCCGTCAATGCGAACGACATCGAAATGGTGGAGTTCCTGATCTGCCTGGGGGCCAACGTCAATGGGGCTGATTTCAAGGGAGAGCTGTGTCCCCTCGACCTCGCGGTCCGGAATGGCAACGTGGAAATGCAGGCCCTCCTCCAGTCCAAGGGCGCGGTCCGGAAGCGAAAGCCTGAGGGCCCATCGGGGTCTCGGGACGGAAGCATCCAGATCTCCGAGGACCTCAAGCGCCAGATGCAGTCCTACATCGAGAAGCGTGGACAGGAGGAGGCACGGCTCCAGCAGATCCTCGCGGAGGAAACCGCCAAGAATCCCGGGAAGAAGGAAAAGAAGTCCGTCAACTGGAAGGAGTTCCTCCGCAGCAAGAACAAACCCGTCCACGACAAGACGACAGTCGAGGGTAAGAAGATCGTCGAGGCGCCGAAACCTCCCCGGAAGATCGTCAAAAGGGTGGAGCAGGTAGATGTGGAGGTGAAGTCCAGCCGGCTCGAGCTCGACGTGGAGCAGGAGGGCTACATCTTCTTCATGGACATCGTCGGATACTCGAAAAAGACGACAGACGAACAGCGGAAGGCCTGCAAGGACCTCGGGGTCATCGTCAAGGGCACCGTCCAGTTCCAGACGGCCAATGCGTTGGAGAAGCTGATCATTCTTCCAACCGGCGACGGCATGGTCCTGGGGTTCTTCACGTACCTCGAGGACGCGCTCAACTGCGGTGTCGCCGTCGCGAAGGCCGTGAAGAGTCGTCCTGACCTCCAGATGAGGATGGGGGTCCACTGTGGGCCGGTGATCCCGATGGAGGACATCAACGGAAATCTCAACATCAGCGGGGATGGCATCAACTACGCCCAGCGGGTGATGGACGCCGGCGAGGCGAACCACCTGCTGGTCAGCGCCGCGGTGATGGCGCGGTATGACCGGCCGTCCTACGTGCTGGTCAACGACCTCGGCGACGTCGTGGTGAAGCACGGGGTCATCCTCCGACTCTACAGCCTCCATGGATCGGACTTCGGGAATCGCGAATTTCCAACCACACGGGTGAGGAAGGTCGAGCTGCCGCCGGCAGCAGAACTTTCGGCGTGAGTGTACGTGATGATCTCAGATGGCCATTGACCTTCATCAGAGGCTTGGATCTGGTGTTGGCATGGTCCTATTCCTGACGGTTCTGAGCCTCGGATCACTATTCAATTCCAAGGCCATGGATCCGGTCTCGGATCCTTCGGGCCCCGCCTATCGAGCATTGTTTCGACAGGGTTCGGCACCTGCCACGGTGGGTCGACCACTGGCACTGCCAGAGCTCGCATCGATCAAACGGTCCCGGACACTGGATCGCACCTCAGTTCCGGCGTTCGACTCCAAGCCGCTCAAACGATCTGGAACTCGGGTCTCCGGTTCTTCGGAGGGTCCGATCGGGATGGTGGTCCTCCATGCAGGAACATTTCTGATGGGCAGCCCGGCGAATGAGTTTGGCAGATCAAGGGATGAGCGGCAGTGGACGGTGACACTAAGCTACCCGTTCCTCATCTCCGACCACGAGGTCACCTGCGGTGAATACGAAAAGGTCATGCGGACATCCCCCGGAGACGGGGGTGATCCGGGGCTTCCGGCGGTGAGTGTCTCGTGGGACGACGCGCAGGAATTCTGCCGGCAATTGACCATTCTCGAGCGGAAGGCGGGTCGACTGCCTGCGGGTGAAGTCTACCGGCTGCCCACCGAGGCGGAATGGGAGTATGCGGCGCGCGCAGGAACACTCGGGCCTCGTCATGGGGTCCTGGACGAGATCGCGTGGTGGGCAGGGAATTCCGGAGCCGAGGTCCAGTTGCCAAATGGCAAACTCCAGAATGCCTGGCAGCTTTTCGACATGATCGGAAATGTCTCCGAATGGTGTCTCGACCGTTATGGGGCCTATCCAGAAAACGCCGGCAAGGATCCGACCGGTTCAAAGTCAGGGTTGTCGCGTGTGGTACGCGGAGGATCTTGGAACGATGGGGAGTTCACTTGCCGGTCGGCCTCCCGGGACAAGGCTTTCCCAGAAAGCCAATTGCCGACGGTGGGTTTCCGAATTGTCCGTGGCCGGCCCGTGTCCCCGTGACTCCGGTGGCATTTCGGAGCCCCTAGAAGAGCTTCGCGAGGTCGTTCGCCTTCTGGATCGACTCGTTGCAGATCGAGTCGAGAACTTCCGGCGGAACCACATATCGTTCGTTGACCTGGTTGGCAAAGTGGCTGTGCCATTCCTCGCCATGGGAGGGGAGGAGCGAGCTCACAAAATAGGCTGGGTCGGGGCGTCCGGCTGACTCGGGGTGGTTGTGATCCTTCAGGCAGTGTGTCACGTCATCAGGAAGCTCCCAGTTCATCGCTAGGAGGGCTCCGAGTTCCGCGTGATCCCAGCCCAGCGCCTCGGCCTCGAGCAGATGGAGGTCACGCTTCTCCTCCAGCGCCGTGTTGAAGAGCGACACATAGTCGTCCTTCTTGCTGGTCACGATGAGCGGGACCCCGAGGTCCTGGAGGAACCCTGCGGTGAAGGAAAGATTGGCCTTTGCGGGCTGGACGAGGTCGGCGATCTCACGGGCGAGGACCGCCCTCCGGGAGCTGGCCTTCCAGAAGTTGGAAAGCGCAAACTGGGGGTGTCCCTGCTGCGGCAGAGCTGCCTTGGCACCCACCATCATGACAATCCTTTCCAGATCGGCGTTGCCCATGAGCAGGATGGCGTGGTCGAGGCTCTGGATCCGGCTCCGCGGGGAGTAGGCGGTCGAGTTGACCGTGTTCATCACCTTTCCGACAAGCTCACCGTCGATCGCCATCACCTCCATGAGCTTCTGGGGGGTGGTGTCGGGATCGCGGAGGCGACGGAGCGTCTCGAACACGGCCTTCCGGAAGCGCGGGATCTCGATGTTGCCCACCATCTCCCGGATCCGGTCCTGGACTTCCTTGGGTGACCAACCCGCGAACGGGTTGATGATCACGGACGATTTCGGGGAAGTGGTTGGCCCGGCGGGCGGGGGCGATGAAACCTCGATCGAGGGCCGCGCGGTCAGGGGAGCCGACGCGCTCGGCGTCCGCCCGGACTCCGTCGGTTCTGGTGCGGGGGTCGGAGGACCCGTTGGGCGGCGTTCCGAGACAAGGACGCGAGGACGTTCCGACGGCGGGGTCGTCGTCAATGCCCGTCTCCTGCCGCCCTTCTTCCTCGGCGGAGCCTTGGCCAGGGTGGATGCGGGGCGCTTGCCGGGCAGGGGAGGGCGGGTTCCTCCGTGCCCGTGGGTCGCCTTCCACACCGTCATCGAATCCGTTGGCGTTGGGGAGGAGGCCCTCGTAGTGGCACGGCTCTTGGCCCGACGCATCGAGGGCGGAAGCAGCCAGCGGCGGACCGAAGGGTTCTCGAGGAGCCTCTCCAGTGCGGCTTCGGGCCACGGCCGATGTCGACGCGTTGTCCCGCTCATAGGGTTCCTATTCCCCTCTGCGGCCCAGCTGATTGCTGAAGATCGTCAGCAGCCCTCCCAGACCGACGTAGCCAACCAAGGTCAGCAGGTTGACCATCACCTGCGCGGCAGTCGTCTTGGGAAGGACGTCGCCGAAACCGAGAGTCAGGGCCACTACAAAGCTGAAGTAGATGGTTTCGTACGGACTGCGTTGGAGATCCGAGGGGTAGAACAGGGCGGGTGTCACGACACCGATCGCGGAGTTGCTGGATGCATGTCCCTCCTTGGATACCAGATGTGCCGCCGCCGCGAGATTTCCTCCGTCCGAATCGACGATCTTGAGAGGGGTTCCACCGGACCAGAGCTCCACCTGGTCGGATTCTGGATGGTAGGATCCTTGGATGGTCCCCTTTGTCGCCGAGTACACCCGGTCAAGGACGGAGAACAAGGTGTCCTGTTCGGCATCATACGGGACCGGAACCTCGTCGATCAGCAGGACTCCGGAGGAGACCGCCGTTCCAAACCCCGCGGATTTCAACGGAGCCTCCGGGTCGACCGCGGTATGCACATCGGGCAGCAGTCTGAAGGCAAGACCGAAGCAGATGATGATGCCAATGTTGAGTATTCCCCACCTCAGGAGGCTCCGGCCGCAGTCCGAGGTCGCCCACCAAAGCCAATAGATGACACGGGCGACCTTCCCCTGGTTCTGGAACTCGTCGAGATAGTTCTCGTCGACGATGTGTCGACGGATCAGGTAGGCGCCGGTGAAGTCGATATCCCGGATGTCCGCCCCGATCCAGTTTGCGGATGCATAGTTCTTCAGCCCCCTGAGCTGGACGCCGCGGAGGTCTGCCTTGCCGAAGTCGGCCTGGGATACGTCGCAGTCCCGGATGTCCGCCCCGGCGAGATTGGCCTGGTTGAACTCGGCTCCGTTCAGTGCGGCTTCCAGCAGCCGGGTGTCCTGCATCGAGGCCATGTGGGCACGCACGCCCTTCATGGAGGCCTTGGTCAGCGTCGTCCCATCGAGATTGGTCAGGACGAGGTTGGCCCGCTCGAGTTTGGCCTCTCCGAGGCCTGCCGTCTGGATGCTGGCCTCGCTGAGGTTGGCATCCCGGAACGAGGACGCCATGAACTCCCCGCCATCCAGGCAGGCCTGGAACAGCGTGGCGCCGTCGAACTTGGCGTGGGTGGCGATGACGCCCTTGAGATTGCAGCGACTGAGCTCGGCCTTCGTGAAATCACAGCCCGAGAGATCGAGTCCACTCAGGTCGCGTCCCAGGAAGTTCATTCCTGCCAGTTTCTGGAGTTCGACGGGGAGCGGATTTCCCGAGGCCTGCGCCTCGCGATATCGGGCGACAATCTCGTCCTCTCTGGTGCTCGGCGGCGGAGGAGGGGCGTCGGCGAGGTTTCCGGTGCCGCCGACGGCTTCCTGTACGGCCGCTGTTGGAGGTTCCGGAGTCATCTTCTGGAGAGGGTTGGGTTTCCAGTTCCCGGGTCAAGAACGCCTTCTCGCATCGTCGCGGGAGGTCGGTCCCCGATGCCCAACTAGAGTCGCTTCTTCCTCTTGAGTGCAGGTCGGAAGCCGAGGGCGTCATTGGGAACGGCATCCGGCATCCCCGCCGCCCGAGCGGCTGCCCTGCAGTCATCCACCGGAGATCTGAAGCCACCTCCACGGACCACCGGGGCGAAGCTCCAGATGGGTCCTATCGGGTCGGTCCAGTTGTTGCGGTTGGTCGAATAGGCGCTGAACCAGTCGACACACCATTCCGCGACATTACCGTGCGTGTCCCGAAGTCCCCAGGCATTGGCCGCCTTCTGGGCAACCGGGTGGGTGCTCCCGTCGCTGTTGCCGGAGTGCCATCCGACAACATCCGGGTTCCCTCCAAAGGGCCCTGAGGCCCCGGCGCGACAAGCCCGTTCCCACTGTGCCTCGGTGGGGAGGTCCCATTCCCAGTCCACGGGCAGGTCCCCGTTGGAAGCCTGGCGGCGCGTCAGTTCCTGACAGAATCGCCTGCAGTCGTCCCATGAAAGGGTCTCGGCCGGCCGTTGGGGCCCGGGATTCCGGCTGGGATTGGCAGGCATCAGCGCGCTCCACTGGTCCTGTGTCAGCTCGGTTTCACCGATGAAGAATCCCTCCGTGAGGGTCACTTCATGCTGGATCTCATCGTCCACGCGGCCGGGTTCGGATTCCGGGCTGCCCATGGAAAACGATCCGGGGGCGACCCACCTCATCGGAAGCGCCACTCCATTGGGAAGCTCGAACACCATCCTTGCCCCGGAGGTCCCGGACGCAATGACCTCCGACGCGGCACGCCCCGACGCCGACGGCTGTCGGCAGCCCAGCGGGAGGACACAGATCAAGGCTGCCAAGAGGAGCAGTCCGCGAACGGCGTGGATTGGACGGGGTGGGGTGGAATTCAAGGGTCCTTGGGGTGAACAATCCGTTCGACGCGCAGGTGCAGTCTGGAGGATGGCTCGACGGCCGGCTTCAGGAAAAATGCTCCCAGTATGGATTCGTGGGATCCTTGGCCCCATAGCTGGCCTTGAAGCGTCGAGACAGGCTCGACGCGGCACTCGTCCTGCCGAGCTCCTTGCCGAGTGCCTCCCGGGCTTGGGTCAGAAGCCTCCCCAGCGCCTCCTCCTGCACCGCGAGCCGGGACAACGTCACATGAGCGGACGATCCGGGATCGACCTGGGTGGGAAGGGATTCCTCGAGGCCCTTGAAGAGTTGATCTTTCTCACTCTGGATTGCACCGACGCGGTCCCACTCCTTGGTGCCCAAGGCGATCTCTAGATCCCGATTCAGCTGCTCGATCCGCGCGGCCCAGTCGGGCCAGTGGACGGGAGCCGGCATCAGACCTGGATGCTGAATCCCGATGCTGCGGGTGCCATGCCGGCGGTCTCCCGCTCCACGACCACTCTCGCAGCGGAAAGCGGGTGGGGAGAGGACTTGGTCAGCATCTCTCGCCATGATTCCTGGAGGACCTGGAGATGTCGGCGTGCTTCCTCGAGAAGGGTCCGGTCCTTCCGGATGTTCCCGCGCAACAACTGGTTGCCGATGTAGACGTAGAGACCCCCGAGTCGGCATGCAAAATCACCGCCCGAATCGAGGTCCAACGCATCCCGAAGCTGGGCCACGATGGCCCCAGCCTTGGCGGTCTGGTTGTGGATCGTCTCGAATCGGACCCCGATGTCCTCCACATCAAAGGCCTCGATCGCGTTCTGGATCGAGGTCACGGCTCCATCCAGCAGCATCTGGACGATCCGGGGTTTCGAGACGGTCGACTCCGCCGCGGAACGGTAGGCCAAGAGGGGATTCCGGGGATGGGTCATGATCAGATGGGACTAAGAACCCTCTCAGAGGTCCGCCTTGCCGAACAGATTGGCCAGACGATCCACCCCTTCGAGCGGGGGATAGGCGGCCGAAGGGGTGACCCGTCGGACCATCTCCTTGACCCGGTCAAAATCCATCTCGGCCCTCAGCTTCGCGAGCTTGAGCGCATCGCCATCCAGACCTGGCGGTCGGCGCACGGTCACGACCTCTGTGGCCCCGCGGGACAGCGGTGCCTTACCCTTGTTCTCAAAGACCAGGGTGGCTGGCTGCTGATGTACAGGTTCAATCTTCATCTTTGTGACCTAGTCGGGGATACGGACGGAACTCCGGAACATTAAGGTTTTTTTTCGGAATCTTTTTTCCCGCGGGATTCCGGATCGATGTCTGCGGCCCGACTCTTCAGGAACATCCTGGCCACGATCGCGGCGGCAAATCGCGTGAATCGGGCCGGGCTGTCCACGGAGGGGGATGGAGGAGGTTCTGTGTCGACACCTAGCTTCTGACGGAAGAATCGTCGGGCATCGTTGAGTGTCGGGCCGTCCCCTGCGTTCAGGGTGTCATCGAACTGCCAGAGGATCTCCCCATCCTGGATGCGGACGAGGGAGGCCTTGATGCCGATCAACAGGGGAGGATACGACTGGAAGGCGGTCACGGAGGAAAAGAGGACCACATCGGCGTCGGTCTGACGCTGGATCTCCTTCAACAACTGGGGTGGCAGCGCCTCGGTGACCCGCAGGATGTTGGGGCCTTCGAGCAGGCGGTGCGCATTGGCTGGATAGAGGACCACCTCAAACGGGGCGGCCGTCCTGAATTCCTCCACCAAACCCTGCTGGAGGAGGCGAGGCGCGGACGCGTCGGAGGACGCGGTTCCCTGCTCCGAAGGGGCGGTGGGGAGGATGGCCACCCGGTGGATTTCCCTCAGGACCTCCGCCGGGGCGCCCCCGCAGTTGTACTGGCTCCGGAAGGGCCCGTGATAGGAGGGGTCCGTGAGCTGCTTCTTGATCGAACTGCAACCGGCGACCAGGAATGTCAGTCCGACGAGGGCTACAAGACGGGTGCTCATCCGTTGGCTAGCTTTTGGGTGAGGAATTGAAGCTGCTGATTGGACCTTGCTTGGGCGGCCTCCATGGCCCGGAAGCTGGCCAGCAGCCGCTCCCGGTTGGATTGCACCCGGCGTTCCATCGCCTCCAGCTGGTCGTCAAGCCGCTTGGACTGCTCGGTGAGGGCCTTCTGGCGTGTGGGAATCGTTCCATTGATCTCATCCACCATCGGGCCAGCGAAATCCACAACCTTGGAGGCCAGACCTGTCGACGCGGTCGAGAGGTAGGCCTTCACGTCGCTCAGATTCGAGGCCAGGGCCTCCTTCAGTTTCGCGGCGCTCGCGACCGTGATCTCGTTCGAGTAGCCTGAGGTCGCAAAGCCCAGATCCTCGAGGCTGCGGATCACGCTGCTCGGGCCCGAGGTCACCGGCATCATCAAGGAGCGTAGTGTCGAACCCAGCTGGAACACGGTCTGGTCATAGGCAAGGACTCCGGAGGTGACCCTGCCGGCCGCATCCCGGTTGCTGACGGTGAGCGATGAGATCAGCGTCTGCACGGAGCTCGCGGCGGTCATGAAGTCCGTGATCGCCTTGGACATCGTGGCGGTGTCGACATCGGTGGCGACTGTCGCAATGCCAGTCTGTTTCGCCGTGAAAGTGACCCCGGTCAGTCCGGAATCGGTCTCGGTGATGGTGTTGGATCGGCTCCGCTGCGTGGCCCCCCCGTTGATGGAGAATTCCAGATCCGTTCCCTCGGTCAGGGTTCCCGAGAGGATGCCGAGGGCCGACATCAGGTTTCCGGTGGAGTCCGCCACGGTGATTCCCCGATTGCCGGGCTCCTTGTTCCTGAGGACGACCTGATTGGCCGATTGGTCGTAGGTCGCGATCACCCCCGAATCCGAGGCGTTGATGTTGGCGAGAAGCGAGGCAAGCGTGTCGGAGGTGGAATAGGACACCTCCGTGCCATTGATGGTGAAGGCACCGGACGCCGGAGAAACCGCGTTCGAGAGCGGTTGGGCTGCGAGGGACGCCGCCAGCCTCAGCGAGCCGATGCCCGAGGTGCTCTCGGCGGCGGAACCCGGGATTGCCGGCGTGAACAGTTTGAGACAGCCCAGAAGGTTGGAGGTGTCATTCGGCGCCCCGAGGATGACGCTTGAACCCGCAGGTGGCGTGAAGGTGACCGTGTCGGTCGTTGCTGAGTAGGTCGCTTCGATTCCCGTGGCTGCATGGATGGCGCTGAACAGATCGGCCATCGTGCTTCCACTGGAAACGGTGATGGCTGCCGTCGTCATCGCCCCGCTCGTCATGTCCTTGACCGACAGGCTGACCGTTCCATCGGTCAGAGTGGGTCCCCAGTTGATGGACCCGAGGGTGGGCGTCCCGCCGCTGTTCCGGGTGATGTCGGTTCCGTGGACCTGGCTGAAGATCCCGGTGTTGTTGGACCGCCAGGCCGCAGCCGTCGCCACGGTCGTGACCGCCAGCTGGAAGCCACCGGTGACCGCATCGCCGGCGGCGGTTGCGGTGACGATCTTCTCGTCGCTCGAGGAGGCGGTCCGACTCGCATACATCGAGGGCTCCCGCAGGGCTTCGGCCTTCTTCTTGAGGTCGCTGAGCCGGGTCGCAAGCTGGCCCAGGGCATCCCGTCGCTTTGCGATGTCCGCCTGTTCGCTTCGGACCTTCACCTGGGGCTGCCGCTCCACAGCGGTCAGCTGGTCCACCACCGACTTCCAGTCGAATCCAGAGGCCAGTCCCGAGACCGAAAGATCGATGCCTGCCATGGTGCTCGTATCCGGAGAGGTTCAGTAGACGCAGTCGAGCGAGATCCGCTCGCCGCAGGGGCACTCGACCGTGACCTTTTGGACGAGATCACCCACCCGGGTGACCACGATCGACGGCGCGCGTTCCGAGGTGGCAGGCGTCCGCGCCCGCGCGGGCAGCGAGAAATCGCGAAGGGGAAGGGGGCAGGATTCGACCCGACCCGTGTGTCCACCCACGAGGTTGTGCCGCAGCTGTTCCAGCAGGTGCCCTTCCAGCCCCATCCGGAGGCCGTCGGCGAGATCGGCCAGAGCCTTTTCCGGGGCGACGATGGGGGGTGGCGCCCCGCTGTCGGGAATGGACGCCGGTTCGAATGCCGGGGCCTCCGGTTCGAGGTCCCGGGCGCCATCCGTGAATGGAACGAAGGGGCTGCTCACTGGGATATGGGGGCCTTTCCTGCACCGGCCCGGACCAGGATGGAGGTCCGACGGTTCCCCGGGTCGTTCCTGGATCGGCCGGGCAGTGGAGATTCCGCACCGAGTCCGGAAACCTTCTTCACTTGGCTGGGTTTGACCCCGTTGCTCTGCAGCAGGATGCGGGTGGTGTTGGCCCGACCGCTCGAGAGTTCCCACGGATCCTCGCTCCCGGCGTTGCCATCGCCCGCGGTATGTCCGTTGAGCTCCAGTTCGACATTCGGATATCGGGCGAGCTCCCACGCAACCGTCTCGAAGACCAGCTGCCCGAAGTCCGTGAGATCCTTGGAGCCGGACTGGAACAGGGACTTGCCCGGTGTGTCGAAGAAGGTGATCAGAAGGCCCTCGTTGGTGCGGTCCACCTTGACCGACTTGGTGTCCTTCCAATCCGGGTTCTCCATGAGGGCCCGCTCGAGCCTCTGATCCAGTTGTCGCATGAATTCCAGCGGCACACTCGAGGGGTTCTGGAACAGGTCCGATCGGTTCGGGTCCTGATCCGCGTCCTTGGTCTTGTTCGGGAGCACTCCGACGGACTGCTTCACCGCCGACATCATCCGGTTCCGGAAGTAGCTGGCCAATTCCCCCTTGGTCTTCTCGTCCTGGGCGACAATCCACATGACCATGAAGAAGGCCATCATGCCGGTCACAAAATCGGCATAGGCCACCTTCCAAGCTCCTCCTCCTCCTGCTCCCATATGGATTCGTGTTTGTTTGGGACGACCTACTTCATCGTCTTGAGCATGGTCTCGAGCTCGGCTGAGGCCGGTCGGACATCATCGGCCAGGACGCGTCGGCCGATCTCGCAGGCGACCAGCGGGGCGGCTCCGTTGGCGAAGCTCACCGTGGCCTCCTTGATGCAGTTGAAATAGACGGCTTCGGCACGACCGATGAAGTCGATGTTGGTCGCCAGCGGGGCGATGACACCGTACGACAGGAAGATCCCGTAGAATGTTCCGCAGAGCGCGGATCCGATGCTGGCGCCGACGACCGTGGTGCCCTGGTCGATCTTGCCCATCGTCAGCACGATGCCGAGAACCGCCGCGACGATGCCGAACGCGGGCATGGAGTCGGCGACCTTGGTGAGCACCTCGACCGGCTCATGGTGTTCGGCATGGGCGGTGTTGATGGACTGCCGCATCAGGGACTCGAGCTGATCCGGCTTGATGCGTCCGTCGACCACCGGCTTTAGGCCATCGCACAGGAACTCGAGAGCATGGTGGTTCCCGTGGAATTTCGGGTATTTCTTGAAGAGGCTGCTCCCGTTGGGATTCATGACGTGTTCCTCGAGGGCGATCATTCCGCCGCGGCGTCCGAGGACGAACAGTTCGTAGAGGCACTTGAGGAGCTCCTCGAAGTCCGCCTTCTTGTAGGGGGCACCCTTCAGGGTCATCAGCAGGCCATGAACAATCGCCTTGAGGATCTTGACCGGGGCCATGATCACGAGACATCCGGCACCCATGCCGAAGATCGGGATGATCTCACCGATGTGGATGAGGCCGACCGGGTTGCCTCCGTTCATGCTGAAACCGGCGAGCGTCAGGCCGATGATGATGATGAAGCCGATGATGACGATCATAGACGGGGATCAGATTGAGTTTCGGATGCGTTTGAAGTGGGCGCGCAGGACGGAGACGGCCTGCACGTGGATCTGGCACGCACGAGCCTCCGTGAATCCCAGCAGTTCGCCAATGTCCTTCAGTCGCAGTCCCTCGAAATAGAACATGTGGAGCACCTTCCTCTGGGTGTCGGGAAGCTCCAGAATCTTCTTCCGAAGCTCCTCCTGGAGTTCTCGGTCGAGGAGCTGTTCGACCGGTCCCGGCTGGTTGAGGTCGGCCAGCTCCCGGGAGGGCAGCTCGTCGCTGGCGAGGAAGGCGGGTTCTGAGAGGCTCTCGAACACCACGCCCCGGAGCCGGTCGAGGAGACGCCCATAGTCCTCCGGAGACAACCCCATGCGAGCGGCGATCTCCGGCTCCTCAGGCGGCCGGCCCAGCTCCTGGGACAGCTGGTCGATCGCCTCCTCCAGCTCGTGTCGGCGGGCAAGGTCACCGCGGCTCAGGGGACTGATCCTCCGCAGCTCGTCGAAGACCGCGGTCTTGATCCGGATCCGGGCGAAGTGCGGGAAGGAGGCACCGCGGAGCGGATCATAGGTCCTCCAGGCCTGGACCAAGGCGAACAGACCGATGTTGATCCAGTCATCGAGGTCCGTGCCGGCGGGAAGCGCCGGGCAGTAGCGCTGGACGGTCCGGATGACCAGCGGGGTGTAGCGTTGGAGGAGATCGTCCTCGGTGTCGGCGGCCTCCACCGAGTCCCGATAGCAATGCGCGGCGCGGACCCGATGGGTCAGTGATGCCTCTGGTGCGACGATGGTTGGGGAGGTGGTCATCCTGCCTTAGCCGGGGATTGAGCGGGGTGCGACGCCATGGCGGCAGGGTCGGATGCCGTCGCGCGCTCCGCTTCCTTCCTGCGTTCCTCCTCCTCCCGCTTCTTCTGGGTGGCCCGTGCGGCCACGATCATCTGTCGGATCCAGTAGCGTCCAAGGACCGCGGTTGCCCCGCCGGTCAATGCTGCATGGTAGAGCGCACGGTCCAATGGGGTCTCCCGTGCCCACGCCATGGCCAGAAGGACGACGGCGAGCGAGATGCCGACGGCGGCACTGACGAATGAGGCCATGGTTCACCGGATTTCTTGGGTCTTTTGGCCGTCCGCCTGGAGGGTTTCCAGGATCGTCTCGGGATCCACGAACGGCCGGCGGACATCCAGCGTTCCTTCCCATTCAATGGCGGCGGCCGACAGGAGGCGGGCCTTCATCGCCGGGGACAGCGCCAGCTCGTCCTGGAGGGCCCGGGTCCGCCACTGGCGGATCTCCCGTTCCAGCCACTGGAGCGAGGCGATCGCCGTGCGCAGCTCCCACGGCAGCGTGGCCGCGGTCAGCACGCTGGGCTTTCCGGATGCCGGAGCGATCGCCCACGGCTGCATCTGCGGATGGGCGCCAAGGAATGAACCGAGGGTCGCAAGCTGCTCGTCGACCCCTCCGTTGAGGCGGGTCGGGAATCCCTCCGGAACCGTCTCCTCCCGGGCCGCAAGGCGCGAGAGGAACTGCCGCTGGCAGACCTGGATCCGGGCCCTGGGCCACCGGGTGGTGACCGCCTCGAAGAGCTCTGGAACCATCTTCGCGGTCAAGCCCCCTGCCTCCGGTGAGATGCCCCGCGCATCGAGAGCCTTGAGGATGTCCTCCCAATGGGGTTCACCCGGCGGACCAAAGACGAGGTCCGCCACCATCCGGTATCCATGGGAATCGATGCCGACCACCAGGGTCGCGGGCCAACACTCGGCTCCCGCGGGTTGGAATACCCGCTCTCGCCAGGTGTGGATGAAGAGCCAGAACGGCCTCGGGAGACGGCGACGCCTCCAGGCCCGGATCTGGGCATCGAGCCCGATCCCCGCCCGCTCGACCTGCGGCTCGTCGAAGCGAAGTCCGCAGCGGCCCTCCAGCCACTCGACGGCGGCATCGGGTGCCGCCTTTCGGAGGAAGGCGTGTGCGATGGCCACCTGTCGGGCCCGGTCGAGCCAGGTTCCCTGATCCAAGGGCGGCGGACGGAACGGGGTGAAGACCAGAACGTCGCCCGCGGGATCCTCGGGCACCGCACATCGACGGGAGGATCCATGGGAATCCCCGGCACCGCCGAGGAGTTCCCGGAGCGCCTCGGCGAGGCGTTGGTAACCCTCGCGGGCCAGCAGATGGACGACATCCGACGCGACGGACGATGGAAGTGGGAGTTCGGGCGCTGCGTTCACGGTGTGGAGGCGTTCTTGCCAAGGGCGGCGACGGAGACGAGGGAGTTGCCAGCGTGGGGTGAGACCATGGGTCCGGATTCACCGTCCCGGGCTTCCGGGCCTGCCTCAGGCGCCAGGGAAGGGGTGATGCCATGGGCGCGGAGATAGTCCCGGAGGTGGCGCGAGGTCAGCACCAGGGCCCCGGGAAGGGTTCCGTCGCGGGGATCGGGATCGATCACGATTCCCAGAACCTCTCCCCGATCATCCATCACGGCGGCTCCCCGGAAGGTCTCGGGCAGACGGTTTCCGAGGCAGAACTGTCGCGGGTCGGCCCGCATGCCGGTCGGACGGGCGATGCGGGTCCGCAGGGAGACCTGTTTCAGGCGGTCGTGCGGGCTCTTCCCGGTCTCCAGGTGTGCACAGAACACCCAGGCGCCTGCCATGATGTGGCTGCGATGGGTCTGGAGCGGCAGCGGGTGGAACAGCTTTCCTCCTCCATCCACCTTCACCACGGAAAGCCCCAGAGAGGGGTCGGTGGTCACCTTGTCGGCCGATAGGCGTCCACCGACCAGCGAGACGAGGAAAGTGCCGATCTCACCATTCGAGGCGGGGGTGCAGGTCACGACATGCCCGGAATCCGAGACGACGAATCCCGCACCCGAGGCGAGGGGTATCATTGATGGGGGGCGTGCGTTGGCACGGATCTGGGCGATGCCGGCATCCCTGTAGGTGGAGGCGACGGGGTGGAAGTCGGTGACCAGACGGCGGCCGCGCTCCCGGTCCGCCTCCGGGAGAATCCGCTCGAGCTGTCTCCGGGCCACCGTGGCCACCTCGAGTCCACTCGCGCTGGCCAGCGACCACCAGCGGTAGGCCTCGGCGAGGTCCATGGAGACCACCCGGCCCCGATAGTAGTATTCCCCCAGCAGATATTGGGCCTCGCGGTGTCCACGCTCGGAGGCCTTCCGGAGGAAAGACTCGGCAAGAACGGAGTTCTGGACCCCGGGACCGTGGTCGAAGAGCACGGCCAGCTGGAACTGCGCCGGGACGAAGTCCTCCGCGGCGGCCCGTTGGTACCACTGGACCGCCCTCGGCAGGTCCTGGGGAACACCCTTGCCACCGTAGTGGACCAGGTTGGCCAGGCTGTACATCGAGGGAATGTAGCCATGCTCGGAGGCCAGGTTGAACCAGGCCAGGGCCTCTACGGTTCGGCCCTGCTCCATCAGGAGCTGCCCCAGCAGATGCTGGGCGGCAAGCAACCCATCCTCGGCGGCTCGTTGCAGGTATCTCTGGGATGCCGACCAGTCGAGCGGGAGTCCATTCGTCCCCGTGAAGTACTTCCTCCCAAGATTGTAGGCGGCTACCGGGTTTCCGAGGTCTGCCGCCCTCTGATAGAACTCGGCGGCCCGAGCCGGATCGAGGGGAACCCCCATCCCGAGATCATGCGCATAGCCCAGGTTCACCAGCGCGGGAGCGCAATCGCCATCCGATGCCTTTCGATAGGCCTCGATCGCGGCCGTCAGATTCGTGGGGTGGCCCTTCGTCAGGTGATCCAGATGATTGGAGAGGGCGAGGTTGTACCAGAAGGACGGCTCGAGCTGGGCGAGCGACTCCTCGACCGCGCGGCCCGCCGGCATCGGTGTCACGACGGACCTCGACTCCCCGGAATCACCGTGCCCGGCGTCTCCATCGGACGTCCGGGCAGCCGAAGCCGCGGGGATCGACGCGGGTGGATTTGTGGCGGTCCTGAACCTCGGACCAGCAGATGGAGACGGAGTCGCTGGCCCATCCGGCTGGGGCTCGACCTGGCGCGGAGCGGGGTTGCGCGGCGGCCTGGATGGATTCGCTGCCTCCTCGGTGGCGGAGGTTTCCTGCGGCACCGGGGATCCGTCCGCACAGGCGATCATGCACCCGATCCACAGGGTGCTGAGAGCGTGAACGAAAGGACGCATCAACAGGGTCCGCAGCAAGTCACAGACCAACCCGGGAACATCCACCGGGGTTGGATCGCTGGCATGCACCGTGCTGCGGGGGGCGCATGACCGAGGCCTTGTTTGGAGGCGTCAACTATCAGGCGGCGAAGAAGGGCTTGGATGCCTGCGTCGAGCGCCAGCGTGCCTTGGCGGCCAACATCGCCAACCTCGAAACGCCGGGTTATCGGCGTCTGGAGGTCCCGCGCGCCTTCCAGCAGAGTCTTCAGGATGCGGTGCGCCGACAGGACGGCGATTCGATCGCCGCGCTGCGGCCTCGGGCGTCGGTCGATACGACGGCGACGCCTAAGTCACCGGACGGGAACACGGTGAATCTCACCGACGAGCTGATGGCGGTCCAGGAGAACGGACTCGAGCATGGTCTGCACGTGCAACTGATCAACGGCAGGATGTCACGCCTCCGGGCGGCGATCAGCGGGAGGATGTCGTGAATCTCATCCCGGGAGCCTTGTCGGCCAGCCACGGGCTCCAGGCGGAACAGCTCCGCATGGAGGTCATCAGCCAGAACGTGGCCAACGCCCGCACCACGCGCACGACCGCGGGGGGACCGTACCAGCGTCAGGCCGTCCGGTTCAGCGAGGCTCTCGGAGAGGCTCTCTCTCCGTCGTCAATCGGGCCCGCCGGAACCTCCGGGTCCGTTTCCGGGGCCCTGAATCGTGCGGAAATCGTCACCGACAACCGCCCCCCTGTCCGCGTCCACCAACCGGGCCATCCGGATGCAGATTCCGAGGGATATGTCTCGTACCCGGCGATCAACGTGCATGAGGAGATGGCCGACCTGATCTCCGCCAGCCGGACCTATGAGGCGAATCTGGCCGTGATCCGGAACGGACGCGCACTCGCCCAGCAGGCCCTCTCGATTGGACGTCGTGGCTGAACCTGAACCGATGCCGTCCATCGAAGCCCAGCCATGACACCCATCACCCCGGGATTCTCCAACAACCTTGCCGCCACCTGGGCCCGGCCCGCGATGCCGCGCGTCGGCGGATCGCCGGGAAGTCCCCCCGACGGCGGATTGTCCGGCGTGGCCGCACCGAAGGCCGATGCGCGGTTCGGGGATGTCCTCACCGACATGATCCGTCGGACCGACGAGTCCCAGAAGGTCTCGAGCCAGACCACCGGCGCCCTGCTGTCCGGACAGAACGTTCCAGTCCATCAGGTCATGGTCGCTTCCGAGGAGGCCTCCGTCTCGTTCCAGCTGATGTTGGAGGTCCGGAACCGGCTTCTCGACGGCTACCAGGAGCTCATGAGGATGCAGGTCTGACGCCGCTCCGGAGTCCCTCTGCCGAACCCGCCTAGATTTCAAAGAACATGGATGTCCTTCAAAACCTTCTCCGACAGCTTCGGGAGATCTGGTCCAAGCTCAGCGTCTCACAGCAGGTGCTGTTCGGCTTGGCGGCCCTCGGGATCCTGGGCGGGGGTGCGGCGATGACCTGGATGGGTTCGGGCACCGAATGGCGTCTCCTCTATGGACGGCTCGATGCCGCGGAGGCGGGCCGCATCATCACCGTGCTGGAGGGACAGAAGATTCCCCATCGGATCGCTTCGGGGGGGTCGGCAATCCAGGTGCCTGCCGAGCAGGTGCACGCGCTGCGCGCACAGCTGGCGGCCAAAGGGATGCCCAAGGCCGATGGCACCGGGTTCGAAATCTTCGACAAACCCGCCTTCGGAATGTCGGACTTCGTCCAGAGGGCCAACTACGTCCGGGCCATCCAGGGAGAGCTGGCCCGGACGATCCAGCAGATCGAAGGCGTGGAGTCCTCGAGGGTGATGATCGTCCTGCCCGAGAATCGGCTGGTGATCGATGCGCAGCGCAAGGCCACCGCGTCGGTCTTCCTCAACGTCCGCGTTCCCGGACTCCTGACACAGGAGGCCGTCAGTGCCATCCGCTTTCTGGTGTCGAACGCGGTCGAGGGACTCCAGGTCCGGGATGTCACCGTGGTGGACAACTACGGGGCGGTGTTGTCGGAACCCGCCGAGGAATCCGGCTCCGCCTCGCTCGTGGGCGGACAGCTCCAGCAGCGGAAGAACATCGAGCGCTATCTCACGGAGAAACTGCGTTCCATGTTCGAGACGATCCTCGGCCCCGGGCAGGCGGTGGTCAGGGTCTCGGCCGATCTTTCATTCGACGCCATCACGCGAACCTCGGACTACTACGATCCGCAGGGGTCTGTGCCCAAAAACCAGACCCGGCGGCAGGAGACCACCGATTCCACGTCCGCCACTCCGGGTGGTGTGGCTGGGATCGCTGCCAACACCACGACCAATGCCAACGCAGCGCCCACCCAGGGCACACGACTGCAGAAGGTCGACCAGACCGACGATTTCTACGTTAGCCGAAGCCAGACCAACGTGATCGTGGGTGTCGGTGGACTCAAACGCGTCAGCGCTGCGGTGTTCGTCAACCAGCGATTCGAAGGGCAGGCCGACGACCGGAAGCTGGTCACCCGGAGTGCCGCTGATCTCGACAAGCTGAAACGCGCCGCCGAACGGGCGCTGGGACTGACCGACAAGGATCCTCTGGGGGAGGTGGTGGTCGAGGAGCTGCCCTTCAATGAAGAGGCCCAGCAGAAGGAGACCGCACGGGTGGATCGGGACGCACTCTGGACCCGCGGGATCGAGCTCTCACGGATCCTCGGAGCCGTGGGTGTCAGCGGGCTGATCCTTCTCCTCCTGTGGCGGATGCTCCGCAGGGGTTCCGAGGAGCTTCTGGCGGCCGGGGTCCCTGTGGGGCAGCTGATCGGGTCGCCCCAGATGGCGATGGCGGGTGGGTTGGGAGCGACCGTCGCAATGGCCGCCGGAGGTGGTGGAGCCGGGGGTGGCGCTGGCGCGGGTGGGGCGGCGGAAGGGTCGGGGGACGAGGATGCCGAGGACGACCAGGAAGCCCAGGAGAAGAAGAAGAAGATGAAGATGGACTTCGGCCTCAGCAAACAACGGCCCGAGCGGGTCACCCTCGAGGTGCTGAAGGATCTCATCAGGGACAACCCACAGAAGATGGTCCAGGCCGCGCGGGCCTGGCTGGTGAGCGAACCCGAGAAGGAATGATCCGGCCCCTCGCCCTGAATCGAAGCCCAATCCCAACCGCACGCTCATGAAGCTCTCCCCCTCCCAGAAGATCGCCGCACTGCTTGTGCTGCTGGGCGAGGAGAGCGCGAGCATCCTGATCAAGAGCCTCGATGACAACGAACGCGAACTCGTGTCCTCGGAACTCGTCAACCTTCCGCTCCTCACCGTCGAGCAGCAGACCCAGGTCCTGAAGGAGTTCACCGAGATGGCCATGCAGGCCAACTCGAGCGTCGGCGGTTCGGTCGAGTATACACGGGTCGTCCTGGAGAAATCCGTGGGACTCTTCAAGGCGGCGGAGATCGTGGGACGCGTGGGTACCCGACGGACGTCCGTGGCCGCGATGCAGCAGATCATCGATCTGGATGCGACCTCGATCTGCAATCTCCTCAAGGATGAGCAGCCCCAGACAGTGGCTCTCGTCGTGAGCTATCTGACGGCGCAGAAGGGGTCCGAGGTGCTCAAGAACCTTCCCGAATCCCTCCAGGAACAGGTCATCGAGCGACTGGCGACCCTGGCGTCCACGCCCATCGAGGTTGTCGAGACCGTCGGCGAGGTCCTCTCCAAGAAGGTGGGACGCAAGGTCACCAAGGCGTTGAACCAGACCGGCGGCATCAAATCGGCGGCGGCAACCCTGAACGCCATGGACAAGACCCTGCGTCAGGGGATTCTGAACAAGCTCGACGAACGGGTCCCCGATCTCGTCCGGTCCATCCGGATGAAGATGTTCACCTTCGACGACCTTGCGACACTCGACGTCAAGTCGCTGCAGAAGATCCTGCGCGAGGTTGATGCCGCCCGGCTGGCCATCGCCCTCAGCGCCGCGAACGAGAATCTGAGACAGGCCCTGCTGGGCGCCCTCTCCAAGCGCGCCGCCGAGACGGTCGCGGATGAGATTTCTAACCTCGGGAAGGTCAGCCTCCGTGAGATCGAGCAGGCGCAAGAAGGCATCGTCGATGTCGTCCGACGCCTTGAGAGTGAAGGTGAGATCTCTCTGGACGCCTCCTGAAGACAGCATCCCATGAACATGACAGCACCCATCCTCAAGGAACACCCCCTGTTGCGGGACATCCGCCTCTCCGTGTTCGGAACCCACCGCGAGGAACGCCAGGCACCTCCGGTGGATTTCGAGGAGCAGAAGCGTCGGATCGAGCACGAAGCCTACAAACGGGGTCTCGCCGCGGCGACCACCGCCTGTGAGGAGCGGGTGGCCCGCGTGCGCGAGGAGCTCGAGCGGCGGCATCGCGACGAGGTCGGTCTTCTGCTCGAGCGGATGGCCCAGACCGTCTCGGTCCGACTCCACGATCATCTTGGACAACTCGAGAAGGGGTTGCTGCAGCTCACCGTCGAGGCCGTCTCCAAGATCGTCGGGGGACTCCCGGTGACGGTGGACTCCATCGAGGCCAGCCTTCGGGAGACGCTGGGGTCGGCGCTGTCGGCTCCCGTCGTCCGTGTCCTCCTGAATCCGGAGGATCTCCGTCTCCTGGAGTCGGCATCCGGGAGTGCGTCGCGCTCCCTGTGTCAGGAAAGAGGGATCCGCCTCGAGGCAGATCCCTCGGTGGACCGGGGTGGATGCCTGGTTGAGACCGAGTCCGGCATGGTCGATGGACTCCGGTCCTCCAGGCTCGAGAGCTTCCGGAAGGCGCTGGAAGTCGCCTGATGTTCGATCTTGTCCCAGAGGCACCCGAACCCCTGCGGTTCGTCCGGGCTGCCCAGGCCCGGCTTCGCGAGGCCCGGTTGACCACCCAGGTGGGATCTGTCACCCGGGTGGCCGGCGCAATCATCGAATCGGTCGGCCCCCGCGCCTCCCTCGGCGACCTCTGCGTCATCCGCGGATCCGGAGGTCGGGAGATCCCAGTCGAGGTCGTGGGCTTCAATGACCAGCGGCTCGTGCTGATGCCCCTCGATGGCGTCGAGGGCCTCGCCCCGGGTGATGAGGTGAGGCTGTCGGTCCAGCGTCGACGCGTCCCCATTGCCAACCGCCTGCAGGGACGGGTGATCGACGGTCTCGGGAAACCCCTCGATGAAGCCGGTCCCATCGAAATGCGATCCGTTGAGGGCACGGAAAGCGGGATCCCGAACCCGCTCCGCAGGGCCCGCATCCAGCATCGACTGACCACCGGCGTCCGGGCCATCGATGCCTTCGTGCCCCTTGGACAGGGACAGCGGGTGGGCATCTTTGCCGGCAGCGGCGTGGGCAAGTCCACCCTCCTCGGCATGATCGCCCGGAAGTCCAGTGCCGACGTCAATGTCGTGGCTCTCATCGGCGAACGTGGCCGCGAGGTGCGGGAGTTCCTCGAGGGGGATCTCGATCAGGAAGGCCGGGCCAAGTCGATTGTCGTGGTGGCCACCGCCGATCAGCCGGCGCTCGTCCGCATCAAGGCCGCCCACCTGGCATTGGCCCTCGCGGAACAGCTCCGCGACGAAGGCCGACGGGTGTTGATGATGATGGATTCGGTGACCCGGTTCGCGATGGCTCAACGCGAGGTGGGACTCGCTGTCGGGGAACCGCCGACGGCCCGGGGCTACACGCCGTCCGTCTTCGCCACGCTCCCGCGCCTGCTCGAGCGGGCCGGAAACTCAGACCAGGGTTCGATCACCGGGATCTTCACCGTGCTGGTCGAAGGGGACGACATGAACGAGCCGATCGCCGATGCCACCCGAGCGATCCTGGATGGTCACATCGTGCTCTCCCGGGAGCTGGCGGACCGGAACCACTGGCCGGCCATCGAGGTGCTGGGAAGCATCAGCCGACTCAACCGGGGAATCCTCGACGAGGAGCAGATCACCCTCCAGTCCGAGGCACGGGATCTCCTCGCAGTCCATCGTCAGAATGAGGATCTCATCAACATCGGCGCCTACGTCGCCGGAATGAATCCCCGGCTCGACCGGGCTGTCCAGGCGCTGCCCCGCCTTGAATCGTTCCTCAAGCAAGGGCACCGGGATTCCCCGGATCCGGCCGTGCTCTGGAATCAACTGGGAGAGGCCATCCGTCCCGCTCCGGCGGCGACGCCGGGGACCGCATCCAGGGCAGGACGTCACCCATCCCTTGGCTCGCTTCGTGCTGCGCCGACCCCGCGATGAGGCGGTTTCGATTCAGTCTCGACAGGGTTCTGGAGATCCGGTCCTCGCAGGAACGGGTCGCCGCGGCCGCGTTGGCGGCGGCGAATGCCAGACTGGCCGCCTCCGGGGATCTCGTGGACGGCCTCATGGACGATCTGCGGGCGGTCCGACAATCCCTCTCCGAGGGAAGCCTCGCCCCCGGGATGGCGATGCCGCTGGAGGCGGGCTTGCGCGCTGGCATCACCAAGGCAGTACACGAACGCGATCAGAGACGCGAGGAGGTCTCTCGGTGCCAGGCTTCATGGCAGGAGGCGCGACGCCAGAAGGAACTCCTCGAGAAGCTCCGTCAGAGTCGGCTCGATGACTTCGTTGCCGCCGAGCAGCGCCAAGGTCAAGCCAGTCTCGATGAATGGGCGGTCCACCGTCATGTCCGCTCATGAAGCAGCTCCTCGTCCCCATGCTGATCGTGGTGCTCGGACTCGGCTCGAGCGTCACCGCCTATTTTCTCGGGAGAAAATCGGCCCTCACCGCCCTGCAATCCGGTCTGCGCCAGATCGCGATCGCCTCCCAGAAGAGCGCGGCGAAGCATGACCCCGAAGATGAGATTCTTGAGGATCCTCCCGAGGTGATCCCCGTCGAGGCCGAGCAGCAGGCCGAGGTCAGCCTCGAGGCCCTCGAGGCCATGCGGGAGACCTCCGAACCCGGTTCGCTCCGGTTCGACAATCCCGATGTCGTCAATCTGCTGGTCCAGTTCCGGCGACGCATGGACTACATCGAGGACCGCGAACGGCGTCTCCGGGAGCTGGAGGAACGGCTGAAGCTCGAGATGCAGAACCTGAACGTCGCCACCCAGTGGATCGCCAGGACCCGGATCTCACAGGACCAGCTCCTCACGAGCCGCCTGAAGTACATCGAGGAGGAGGAGCAGGGCCGGCTTCAGGAGCATGCCCGGAGGTTGACGGCCCTCGCGCCGCCCCAGGCCATTTCCATCCTCACCAATTTCACACCCGTTGAAATTGCCAAGACGTTGCTGATGGTGGGAACAACCAATTCTGCCAGCCTCCTTGCAGCGCTGGCCTCGTCGGGGCCGGAAGGTCCAAGGAATGCCGCAGAGATCTCCAAGATCATGCTTCGCCTCACCACCCGGCCGGCGGAGTCGGCAACAAACGCTCCGGCAACCCCGCCCAAGTGAGTGCCTCCGGCGTCAGCCTGGATCCGATGGGCGGCCTCGTGCCGGGAGCGGTTCCGCCGATCGAATCGACGATGCCGGTCGGTGGATCCGAACCTGAATTCGGTTCCCTCCTCGCCAGCGAATGCGAGGCTCAAGGCACCCATCGAAGCACTCTTGCGGCGTTGATGCCGTGCGAACCCAAGCATCCGGCTCCAGCCCCCCGGATCAACCGAGCCATTGGCGCGGTCTCCGTCCCGGACATCCTGCCACGGCGGCCGATCGGAGAGGGACTCCCCCTGGGAGACCTCGGTGAGGAATCGGTCTCCCAGTCGATCCAGCCTCCCGGGCACGAGATGGCTGCCCAGGAAGCCGAGCCCGAAACCGAGACCTCGGAATCCGTCGAATCGCCCAGAGTTCATCCTGATGTCACCCCTCTGGTGATTCCGATCGCACTGGCCTCCCCTCCACAGGAATTCGTCGATCCAGCCCCGGAGCCGGCTCGGAATGGGTTTTCCAGTGGCCCTGTGCTGCTCGCCGATCTCAACGATGTGCCCTCTGAGTCCCCCAGAATCACAGCCCAACCGGTTCCTGGCGAGGAGGGGCAGAATTCGGACCGCGAGGCGCTCCCGGTCCAGAGCGACGTCTTGAGCTCGGCTCCCCTCGATTCCCGTCGGGGTGTCGATGGGACCCACTCTTGGAAACCTGCCGTCCGAGTCTCGTTGCCTCCCTCAGAGGGCGTTCAAACCTCGTCGGATCCTATCGGAATCCAGCTGGATGAACGGCGAACGCAAGGATCCCACGCCCCACACCCTTGGCATCCCATCGCCGAGGGAATGGCGACTTCAAACCGTGAGGCTGTCCTCACTTCTGTGCCGCAGGGTTTCGCGCCGCAGGCAGGCCGAGTGGGAGCACGCCTTCAGCGATTGGCAGGATCCAGCGCGGCGCAACAGGACATGACGCTCTGGGGAGCCACACCGGAGCTGGAGCCCGTTGGCAGACAGGCCCCATTGGAGGAGTCGGTTCAGGCTCCCATGACGAATGCCCCTGCGGTGATTGCGGATCCTCCTGTTGCACGGCAACGACAGGATGCTCCATCCCGACGGACCGTGGCGGATGGAGGCGCTTCATCGCGGACAGGTCGTCTGTTGGGTTCCCTCCAGGTTTCCGCTGAAGTTCCCGACAACGGCATCGCCGGTGGGGTAGCCCCGCAGCAGGGAGCCCGCTCCCGGAGCGACGCCACGCCGCTCCATGTCGGATCCCGTGCCCTGACCGAGGCGACTCCGGACCTCCATGGGATCCAGCCCGTGGTGGACTCCCCGAGTCTTCGGGCGGTGTCTGGCGCGGAGTCCGCCGCGCCGTGGGCCGGAAGCGGGAACCCAGGGGAGGCGGATGGCCAAGGTGGCGGACCTCCTTACCAACCCCTCGACGAGTCTCCTCCCACAGCCGATCACAGCTCCCGGCCCCCATCCCAGAGGGTCCTCGCTGGCCGGTCGTCCACCCCGTCGCGAGGCGGAGCCACGGCGCAGGCGTCGACCCCGGGCCCGGTGGAGTCGGTCCCGCCTCCTCCCGGGCCCCTGAAAGAGACATCATCGAGTCCCTCCCGGATCCCGGCAGGACCCGAGAGCGGACAGGGTATCCGTGAAGGCGTTCCTACAGGAGGCCGATCGAGGCCTCCGGGCCGCTCGGATGAGGTGAACTCCCCCGGAGCCCTGTCGACCCTGATCGGTCCGGGCGTTCACCACCTACGGGATCACGAGACCCCACCCGCGACCGAGGTCCTTCCAGGGACTCCATTGCGGCACGACACTCCTGCGGGCGAATCGCTGCCGCGTCGCATGGAGATCGAGACTCTGGGGCAGGGACGCCTCCAGCTGACGCTCACACAGCAGGGACAGGAGCTGCGGATCGACGCCCTCGAACTCGGGAATGCCCTGTCCGGAACCGAGGCGGGATGGCAGGAGCTCCAGAGTCGCCTCGAAGGAGCAGGAATCCTGCTTGGGCCCCTTGAATCCGCTCCGCAGCAACCGGGCTCCACGGGTGACCGAAACCCCCACGACCCGCGGCACGCCGCATGCTACGAGGCTGGAATGAATTCTTCAGGACAACCCGATTCCGCCCCGGATTCCCAGGTCCGGAAGAGGATCTTGATTCCCGATGCCCCGGCCGACTCCGCCCAGGTGCATCGAGGTTCCAAGGGAGTGGTTCCTGGCCGGACCCGCGGAACTGGACGGGAATGGTGGGCCTGAATCTCGACTCCAACGAACGCCCCCCCCATGCCCACGGCCATCCCATCCGCAAGCTCCGTCCTGCCGACCACGTCGACCAACGCCGCGGTTTCGCGGGTGATGAAGGGGTCGCTTGAGCAGGCCGACTTCCTGAAGATGCTCACGCTGCAGCTTCAGAACCAGGATCCGCTCAATCCACAGACGAACACCGATTTCGCGGCCCAGATGGCCCAGTTCACGGCCCTGGAACAGTCCCGGGAGATGAGTGGCAACATGACCCTCATGCTGCAGCAGCAGGAGGTCCAGAATGCCACGCTGATGCTGGGAACCCAGGTCCTGCTGGACGATGGCCGGACCGGCGTCGTCGATCGGGTGTCCATCAACAAGGATGGATCACCCCGCCTCCTGGTCGGCGGCAAGGAATACGCGCTTGCCCAGGTCATGAACTACCAGATTCCAACCCCGGTGGACCCCAAGGGACCGACTCCCGGCGGCCCCTAGGAGCACCCGAACTTTCATCCCAAAACCTAAAAACCGTCACACATGCTTCGATCCCTCAACACCGCGACCTTGGGCATCCGCCAGTTCCAGTCCTCGCTGGATGTGCTTGCGAACAACCTCTCGAACATCAACACGGTCTCCTTCAAGGGAAGCCGGACGGACTTTGCCGAGTCGTTGGCGTCGGTTCTTCGGGCACCCACACCGGACACCGGTTCCGGCAGCGGCACCTCGGGCGTGACCCTGGGCAACGGCGTCACCACGGCGGCCATCCGATCCAACTTCACGCAGGGCGCAGTCAACCAGACGGGGTTGGCCACCGATTTCTGCATCCAGGGGGAAGGGTACTTCCTGGTGCGGAACACGGGATCCGGCGAGGTGTTCGCGACCCGTGCCGGCAATTTCCGGCTCGATTCGCAGGGGTATCTCTGCACGGACGCCGGCTACAGGGTCCAGGGCGTCAAGGACTACCAGAAATCGGCGACCGAGGTCGGCGACATCCAGTTCGACAAGGGGACCATTCCGTCGGGTGCGCCGGACTCGGCCAAGACGGCTCCCATCACCAGCATCAGCATCGACTCCTCCGGCCGGATGAACATCCTGCTTCAGGACGGAACCCAGTATGTCCGATCCCAGATGGTCGTGCAGCGGTTCTCGGATGAGCAGGCCCTGGTTCGGGTTGGGAACAACTGCTATGCGAACCTCTCGGCTGCAGGTCCCAGCACCGCCGGAAAGTTCACCTCGTCCGGAACTAGTCCGGTCCTGAATGGAGCCTCGGTTCCCAATGCGGATGGGCTGGGCAAGATCGAGCAGGGTGCCCTCGAAATGTCCAACGTGGACGTCTCCCGCGAATTCTCCAACATGATCACCACCCAGCGCGCGTTCCAGGCGAACGCCCGGATGGTGACCACGAGCGATCAGATCCTCGAGGAGATCCTCAACGTGAAGCGCTAATCCCGAGGGAATCCGGAGGACACCATGTCGGAAGATCCGAACAAGGCCCCAGCGCCGGCGGAAGGCGAAGCCAAGCCTGCAGCAGGCGGCAAGATGGCGGGGATGATCCCACTGGTGGCGGCGGCCGTCATCTCGATCGGCGGCAGCTTCGGTGCCGGATTCTATCTCAACAAACAACTGCTCACCGGGATCAACGGGGAACTCCAGAAGGCCCTGGTCGTCGCGCAGGCTCAGGCCGGGGGAGGCGCCCATGGCGCAGCGGCCAAGCCGGGCGCCAGTGGTGACGCTCATGGGAAGGCCGGTGCCACCGGCGCGAAGGCCGACTCCCATGACAGTCACGGAGGCACCGCCGCCAAGAAGGACGACGGACATGGAGCCCCAGCGAAGGAGGAGAAGAAAGCCGACTCCCACGGGGGAGGGCATGGCGGTGGACACGGTGAACCTGCCAAGCCGAAGGAAACCCCGGAGGCGCTTGCCAAGGCAGCCCAGGCCAAGGCCGGGCTCTTCACCCTTGGCGATGAACCCATTGTGGCCAACCCCACCGGTGAAACCCGGTTTGTGGTGGTCAAGGTCACTATTGTGAGCGTGGGCCAGGCCGACCTTTCCGAGGCGATCACCACCCATGCCGACCGTCTCCGGGATGCCGTGACCGGCTACCTGGCGGACCAGAGCATGGACACCATCCAGAAACGGGGCTTCCGGAGCCAGATGGGGGCGCAGCTCGCCCTGGCATTCAATCGCATCTTGGGCCCGGGAACCGTTCGCGAGGTCATCTTCCCGCAATTCGTCATCCAGTGAGCGAGGCTCCACCCAGCGACGATCGCCGGGGCCCCTCCGAGACGATCCCGGTTCCCGTCGACGTCAAACCGTTCGTCATCGGGCAATCCAGTTCTTCGTCCGACCTGGAGACCAGCCGCTTTCGTCTCCTGAACGAAGGGGTCGTTCGTTCCGTCGGCGCCAAGCTCTCCCTCTTCCTCCGGTCTGAATTCGGATTCGACCTCGATGGGCTGGAGGCCATGGAGCTCGGCAAATACACCAGCAAGGCGGAGAACCCCGGGAATTACCTGCTGTTCCAGGTGGACCGGTTCGATGGCATTGGAATGATCCGGTTTCCGAGACCCCTCGCACTGGCGGTCGGGGATCGGATGCTCGGTGGGCGGGGGTTCGGTGTGAATCCGGATCGGGAGTTGCGGGAGGTCGAACTCGCCCTGCTCAACCAGTCCGTGCTTCTCGCTCTCAAGGAATATTTCTCCCACTGGACCGAGGACGTCGAGGAGCCGCGTCCCCGGATCGTGGGGCGGGAGACCAACCCCAGGCTGCTTTCCGAGGGCCGTCCGGAGGCCCTGTTCTACGTCCTCAGCATCCAGGCCTCGATCGGCGACTGCTTCTCGTCGGTCGACATCCTCCTGCCGGTCGACATGATGGCCCCGAGCATCCAGCGGGCGCTGGTGACGATGTCCGAGGGCGCGCCCGCCGAGGTGGAGACGGTCCCGGAACGCCTCCGTTGGAATGCCGCGTTCGATGACCTCCGGCTTCGCCTCACCGCCACCTGGTCAGGACTCGAGATCACGCCCCGTCAGATCCTCCAACTGAAGGCGGGAGATGTGCTGCCGCTCGACTCTTCCAGGCTCGACCAGGTAGAGCTCCGAATCCAGGGGCTCCTTCGCTTCCGGGGCAAGTTTGGAAGCGCCAACAAGAAAGCGGCTGTCGAGATCACCTCCCGAATTCCCTGATCCCCCTCGCTATGTCCACAGACTCATCTGAGACGCCGTCGATCGAGTTCCTCCTCGATGTCCCCATCCAGCTCAACGCCGAACTCGGCACCTGTGCGATGACCTGTCGCGATCTGCTGAAGCTCGATATCGGCTCCGTGGTGCAGCTCGACAAGCCGGCCCATGCCTCGGTGAATCTCTATGTGAACACCAAGCTGGTGGCGCGGGGTGAGGTCGTGGTGGCCGATGGCAACTTCGGCATCAAGATCAAGGAAGTCGTCTCCCGGCCCGGAACCGTCAGCAAGTGATGACGAACGCGCTGTCAGTCCCGCCAGTGGCCCCCCTTGGGCAGTCCCCCATGGTGGACCTCTTCAGAGTGCTGGGTACGGTGTGTCTGCTCCTCGGGCTGGCATGGATTGCCCTCTACTGGCTTCGGGATCGGCCTTGGATGAAGGGGACCTTGCAGCGGCGGATGCGACTTCGGGTCGAGGAGACCCGGCCGATCGGCAACCGGGCCCTGTTGCATTTGGTGGCCTGCGGCGACCAGCAGTTTCTCGTGGCCTCGTCGCCCTCGGGTGTCTCCCTGATCGCCGATGTGATGCCCGGGGATTCCACGTCACCCGGCGACGGCGCCGTGCCCCGTTTCGAGGAGGTCCTGCGGGGCACCCCGCCGCCACCCATCCCTCCCAAGGCATGAGCCGGCGTGGATCCATCGTACCGGAACGCCGATCCCGTCGCCACGGATCGCGTCTTCCCTGGCTTCTTCTGCTGGGGGTGGCCTGGGCCTGGATGGGATTCGGGAGCCTGGTGCTGGGGCAGGGGACGAACCTCACCTCCGCGCCCACGCTTCCAACCGGTCTCACCTTCTCCATCAACGGCCTGCCCCAACCTGATGATGTCGACATCAGCATCCGCATCGTCACGGCGCTGACCCTGCTCACTCTGGCCCCGTCGATCCTCATCCTCACCACCAGCTTTCCACGGATCGTGATCGTCTTTTCCCTGACACGGAATGCCATGGGCCTGACCGGGGCCATCCCCAACCAGATGGTGGTGGGTTTCTCGCTGATCCTGACCTTCTTCATCATGCGACCGGTGATCCGGGATATCGAAACCACCGCCCTCACCCCCTATCGCGCATCGCAGATCACGAGCGGCGAGGCACTGGACCGGGCGTCGACGCGGATGAAGGCGTTCATGCTGCGCCAGACGCGCACGGAACAGGTGGAGTTCTTCGCCGGCCTGTCGGGAATGCCCCCGACCGAGGCGAAGGACCTGCCCCTGTCGGTCGTCGTTCCGGCCTTCATCCTCAACGAGCTGCGGACGGCATTCCAGATGGGCTTCCTCATCTTCCTTCCATTCCTCCTGATCGACTACGTGGTGGCGATCATCCTGATGAGCCTCGGCCTGATGTTCCTCCCCCCAGCCACGATATCGCTGCCGCTGAAGATCCTGCTCTTCGTCCTGGTGGATGGCTGGGCGTTGATCACTCGGTCGTTGGTGACCAGTTTCCTCTGATCCGGAGCATTTCTTCTGTCCGACCGCCGTTCCGCGGCCCGACCTCGATCCACCCAGCCACCCACCGACCATGACGCCTCAACTTGCCGTCGATCTTCTCAAGCAGCTCGTGGAGCGGATCTTCATGGTCGCCTCCCCGCTTCTGCTCACTGCGATGGTCACCGGGCTTATCGTGAGCTTGGTCCAGACCATCACATCGCTTCAGGAACAGACCCTGAGCTTCGTCCCGAAGGCGCTCACCGTGCTGGGAGTGCTCCTGTTGATCATGCCCTGGGCCATGCAGACGATCATGGACTACGCCGTTGGAGTCATCACGATGATGGGACAGGTGTCCCGGTGAGGTGATGGAGGAGCTCTGGTCATGGTGGTGGGTGTTGTGGCGCACGGGGGCCTGCCTCTCGGTGAGTCCCCTGATCGCCGGAGTCCGGATGCCGGGTCGGGTGCGTCTCATGGCGATCCTAGTCCTGGCGTGGGCGATGGTTCCCGTGGCCCGTACGGGCGGGATGCCTCCGATGGAGGGCGGATGGCTGGAGATCGCCCTGCTGACAGCCCGCGAGACGCTCGTGGGCCTGGCCCTGGGCTTTGCCAGCCGGTTCATTGTGTTCGCGGCCCAGGTCGCGGGTCAGCTGATCTCCTCCGAGATGGGCCTCCAGAGCGGACAGATCCTCTCACCGGGGTCCGGTGAATCCTCGAACGAGGCAGGGATCATCCTCGAGTTCCTTGCGGTGCTGGTGGTCTTCGGCCTCCAGCTCCACCAGGCCTGGTTCCTCGCCTTCGCCGACACCTATCGGATCCTGCCGATCAACGGGACGGCGTCCGTGTCGGACCAGGGGTTCCTGATCCTTTTCGGAAGGTTGGCCTCCGAATGCCTGGGGCTGTCCGTTCGACTGGCCATGCCCGTCATCGCGGGTGGATTCCTGCTCAATGTGACGCTGCTGCTGCTCGGGCGTGCGTTGCCCCAGCTGCCGGTGTTCCAGGACAGCTTTTTGTTTCGCTCCGTGGTGGGATTGTTCCTCTTCGGTGCTGGGTTCCACCTGTTTGCGAGCCATCTGAATGCCCGGGCCGCAGCGATGCCCGGGGATCTCACCGCCACGGTCCGGGTGCTCCGGGCCGCGACACCCTGAGCCATGGCGGAGGACCAGCAGAGCCGGACGGAGAAGCCGACGGTCAAACGCCTCGAGGAGGCCGTCCAGCGGGGCCAGTTCGCCCGCAGCGCCGAGGTCAACACGCTCTTTGCCATCCTGGCGGCGCTGCTGGCCATCAAGTGGATGGGGCAGGGGATCTGGACCGCGCTGGTCCTGACGTTCCAGCAACTTCTCACCCGGATCTCGTCCGACCCGATCACCTTCCAGGGGGTCGTGGCCGGATCCGGCGTCGCAGCCGCCACCCTCGCCCAGTTTGTCGTTGGCCCGATGCTGGTCGCAGTTGTCGCCGCCATCCTTGCGGGCGGCATCCAGAGCCGGTTCCGCATCGCTACCCAGGCCCTCCAGCTGAGATGGGAGCGACTCAATCCCATCGAGGGATTCAACAGTCTCTTCAAGACCGGCATGCTGGTCCGTACCGGGATCAAGCTCTTGAACCTCCTCGTCATCCTAGCAGTGGCGTGGTCCCTGGTTTGGCAGCTCGTCAATCATCCGGTGTTCCTCACCGACTCGGGTCTGGAGGAACTGCTCCGGTTCATGGGCAATTCGGTGGACTCGTTGCTGGGCCGCCTGCTCCTGGGTCTGTCCCTCATCATGGCCGCCGACTTCGGCTACCAGAGCTGGAAGACGTCTCAGGATCTCCGCATGACGAAGCAGGAGGTGAAGGAGGAGAATCGGTCGGCGGAGGGAGACCCCGAGGCCAAATCCCGGCAGAAGGCATTCCGGCGAAAACTCCGCCTCAGCTGGCGGGCGACCCTACCGACAGCGGATGTCGTTGTGACCAATCCGACCCATCTGGCGATCGCGCTCAAGTTCGATGCTTCGGTGGATCGGGCCCCAAGGGTTGTGGCGAAGGGCAAGGGCTTCAATGCGCTTCGGATCCGCGAGATCGCCAAGGAATTCCAGGTGCCGATCGTCGAGAACAAGCCGGTCGCACGGCTCCTGTTCCAGCTCAGCGAAGAGGGGCAGGCCATCGATGCCCGGCTGTACCAGGCGGTGGCGGAGATTCTGGCCTTCGTGTATCGGACCAACCGCTACCGCTACTATCTCGGCCTGAGGAACCGCGTGAATGGATCGTAACGCCACAGCACTTCCGGGTCTGGCCATTCCCCGATCCCAGCTTCTGGTCGCCGTGTTCGTCATCGGCGCCCTGCTGCTGCTCATCCAGCCGGTGCCGGCCCCGCTGCTCGATGGACTCATCGTCATCAGCCTTGGCAGCTCCATCCTGACGCTCCTGGTCGTCCTGTTCCTGCGCGATCCTGCGGAGTTCTCGACCTTTCCGACGCTGCTGCTGATCACGACCCTGTTCCGCCTCGGACTGAATGTCGCCTCGACCCGGCTCATCCTGAGCACCGGGGAGGCGGGATCCATCATCGCTGCCTTCGGTGAACGGGTGGTCGGCGGCAACTACATCATCGGCGTCGTCATCTTCGCCCTCCTCACCATCATCAATTTCGTGGTGATCACCAAGGGTGCTGGCCGCATCGCCGAGGTTGCCGCCCGTTTCACCCTGGATTCCCTGCCGGGAAAGCAGATGGCGATCGACCAGGAGCTGAGTTCCGGGGCGATCACCGATGTCGTGGCCCGGCAGCGCCGCCAGAACCTGCAGCGTGAGATCGATTTCTACGGCGCCATGGACGGCTCGTCGAAGTTCGTCCGCGGCGACGCCATCGCAGCGATCCTGATCGCTGTCATCAACGTCGTCGGCGGCTTCCTGATCGGCGTCTTCCAGCGGGGTGAATCCGCCTCGGAGGTCCTGGGACGCTACACCATCCTGTCGATCGGGGATGGGCTCGTCTCCCAGGTGCCGTCCCTCATCTTCTCGACCGCCGCCGCGCTTCTGGTCACCCGAGCAGCCTCCCGGGAGGACCTTGGATCAGCTCTCGGCACCCAGCTCATCTTCCAGCGCCGTCCGGTGCTCATGACTGCGGGGTCCTTGGCGTTGCTGGGGCTGATGCCGGGGTTTCCGACCGTGCTGCTCCTGACCGCCGCAGGACTGATGCTGGTGCTGTGGCGACGCCTCCCCGAGCACCCGATCGGGCTGCCGGGTCCCGATGGAGGGGGGCCCGGGACCGTGGCCCCGGCGGCTGCCAAGCCGCAGGCCGAGGCCATCGAGCAGCTCCTCGTGGTGGATCCGCTGGAGGTCCAGCTCGGTTTCGGGCTGGTGTCCCTCGCCGATGTCTCGAAGGGCGGCGATCTCCTGGATCGCGTCACCGGTGTCCGCCGGAACTTTGCCCAGAGCATGGGATTCGTCGTCCCATCCGTGAGGCTGCGGGACAATCTCCAGCTCGACTCCCAGGAATACCAGATCCTGCTCCGCGGACATGTGGTCGGGAAGGGGACCCTGCGTCCGGGACGGTGGCTCGCGATGAACATCAACCAGAGCGACCAGATCGTCCCGGGGGAGAGCACCACCGAGCCGGTCTTCAATCTCCCCGCTGTCTGGATCGAGGAGACCAACCGGAGCGCCGCCGAACTGGCGGGCTACACGGTGGTCGATGCCACGTCGGTCCTGGTCACCCATTTCCAGGAATGCATCCGACGCCATGCGCCGCAGCTGCTCAGTCGGCAGGATGTCGAGGGCCTGCTCGACAACCTGAAGAAGCTTCAGCCGGCACTGGTCAATGAACTGGTCCCGAACCTCCTCAACCTCGGGCAGATCCAGCGGATCCTCCAGAACCTGCTCTCCGAGGACATCTCGATCCGGAATCTGGTGACGCTCCTCGAACGCATCGCGGATGTCGCGTCGACCACCAAGAACATCGACGAGCTCTCCGAGCAGGCCCGGCGGACGATCGGGGCCGAGCTGGTGCAGCCATTCCTCGACGACCAAGGACGCCTGAGGACCATCGCCCTCGAACCGTGGCTGGAGGAGGAGCTCGCCAAGGGGTTGAACCAGGGGCCCACCGAGACGATCCTCGTCCTCACCCCGATGGCCGCCCAGCACCTGAGTGCGCATCTGGGCAAGGCGATCCAGCCGGCCGTCGCCGAGGGACGCATCCCGGTGTTGTTGTGTTCCGGTGTGCTCCGGCTCGGACTCCGAAAGTTCTTCAGCCCTACCTTCCCCGATCTCCGGTTCCTCTCCTACGAGGAACTGCCGGCTCGCCTGAGGGTCCTCTCGGAATATACGATTCCCAGCCTGCCCTGACCGCGAAGGCGGCGCTGGGAGGGGACCCATGAATCTGACAGCGATGATCCAGTTTCGCGGAGCCACGGCCGAGGAGGTGTTCCAGAAGGTGCACCAGGCCCTGGGGCCGAATGCCGTCGTGGTCCAGTTGAAACGCATCACCGCCGGGGGGATCTCCCGGATCTGGGGTGCGACCGAGATCGAGGCCTGGGCCCGTCCCGCCGATCCCGCCCCAACCCCCGTTCCAGAGCGTCGGATGGCACGCCCAGTGGTCGAGGTGGATGTCCGGGAGGTGCTTCGCAGCTGGAGGCTGGCGCCCGAGACCGTCCGCGTGATCCAACGCCATCTCCCGGCCATGCCCCGGGGTGCTGGCGCGGAGCAGGGGGGCATCCTCGCCGCGGCGGGTCTGCTGTCCGCCTGGGATCATCTCGGTGGCCAAAGGACCGCCTCGCCGCGGCGGATCGCCCTCATCGGTCCCCCCGGATCCGGCAAGAGCGCCTGCATCGCCAAATGGCTGACGATCGAGGTGATCCGGAACCGGAGAACCTGTCGGGTCTGGCGACTCGATGGTGCGGTGGTGAATGGCGCCGAGGCCCTGTCCCTCCACGCCGAACTCATCGGCGTCCCGGTCGAATCCGCTTGGAACCCATCGATCCCCCCCCATGAAGTGGAATTCCTGGACCTCCCGGGATGGAACGCGACGGATCGGGATCTCAACGACCGGATGGCCAATCTGCTGGATCGCTTCGAACCGGAGTGCATCGGCCTCGTGCTGAATGCCGCCTATGCCCCCGGGATTCTGGAGACCCAGGCCGAGGCCTTCAGCACCTTCCGTCCCTCGGGACTCCTCCTCACCCACCTGGATGAATCCCCCGACCCGGCGCGGGTCTGGGATCTCACCCTTCAACTCCAGCTCCCGCTCCTCGCAATCTCATCGGGTCCCTGGGTGCCCGGGGGATTCGAACGGCTGTCTGGGGAACAATGGGTGGAGCGGCTTCTCGCTTCGGTGTGATTGGCCCGGTCCACCTCAAGACCCGGGGCTGTTGACCTGCCGGAAAACACCGCATCCTCGCGTGGCGGACCGATTCCCCGACGCGACTGGGGGATCAGATATAGTCGAGCAGGCTCAACCGCATGATGGAGCCGGCCGACTGGAGAGCGGCGGAATAGGCGGCCTGGAGCTGGTTGAGCTCCACAAGGGTCTGTGCGAGATCGACGTCGCTCTCCTGGGAGATCATCTGATTCAGCGAGGTCGCCATGGAGGAATTCTGGCGGCTGGCGGCCTCGAGACGGGTCTGGTTGGCCCCGATTTCGGAGAACGTCTGGATGAAGCCGGTCTCATCGTTGGCGAGACCTTTGGCCGCATCGGCCACACCCGCCTGGTTCCCGGCCGCCAGGGCATCGCGAAGAGCGACGAGATGACCAAAGACATCGATCCCGGACCGCTTGTCATAGAGAAGCCCCCGGGGGCCCTCGGACTCCGAGGTGTTGGCCCCGAGGATGTCCATCGGGACGGTGACGCCCTCGGACACCTCCGCCTGGCGCGCGGCCTGGTTTCCGGAGTACTCGACCGACGTGATCTTGCCCGCCTCATTGCGGTTGGCTTTGAAGGCGGCGGCAGACCCGGCGGATCCGGCGAAGAGCAGCTCGCCGTTCAGCTTGGAATTCGACAGTCCGACCGCGGATTCGAGGAGCTGATTGACCTCGGAGGAAAACGCGGCGAAGTCGTCGCGGTTGCGGATGCTGACAGCAGCGGTGGCGATCTCCGCGGCACGGTCGTTGAGCTTCTTGAGCTGGCTCACCGCCTCGTATCCCGTGTTGGAGCGGGACTGGAGCTTCGAGATGTTGCTCGAATACTGCCCCAACTGCTGGACCGAGCCCTGGAGTTCGAGGACGTTCCGGAACGCGCTTGGGTCGTCTTCGGGATTCCGTATCCTCTGCCCAGTAGCAGCCTGCGTCTGCAGCCTCGCTTGGCGAACGCCAAGGTCACTGACGGTCCGCGCCAGTTCCCTCGGAAAATAGGATTCGGTTGCCCTCACGAGTAGATGTAGTAGCACCCACCATGCCGGGAATTGCAACGGGTTTTCGGGCTCCCAGGGAAAAAGTTCTTCACAGCCTCGACGGCATCCCCGGACGCGACGGTCCACTGGATCGATCGGGATCGGTCCAGGTCATGAACATCCCCACTCAGGAGGCTGGAAGCGTGGGAGCTCTGATGGCAGCAGACCCGCATGGAATGGGCCTGGAACGAAGGCGTGGCGACGGGCGTTCTGGATGGGGTTGTACAGTCCAGCGACCCGGCGGATCGGCTTGGCATGGCCACTGCTGCGGGGTGATTCGTGCTCGTCCTCGAATCCGAATACACCATCCGCGAGGGACAGGCGGAGATCCTGCCTCCGCTGTCCGCACTCGGGTCCCTGCAGTTCTCCGAAGGTCTTCTGGGGTTCGAGGCCTTTCGTCGTGCTGAACTGATCTCGCTCGTCGACGCCGCCCCCTACTGCTGGCTGAAGTTCGAGGGCGTGGACCAGAGGGGGTTCCTGGTCGTTCAACCCTCCTGTGTGGCGGCTCCCTATCGGATCGAGATCGGGGTCAAGGAATGCAAGGAGCTCGGGCTGAACCGATCCGCCGATGCGGAGGTGCTGAACATCGTGACGCTTCGCCCGGATGGCACCCTGACAATCAACCTGAAGGGCCCGATCGTCTACAACAAGGTGACCCGCGAGGCCCGGCAGGTGGTTCCGCTGAACGCTTCGGAACTTCCGGTGAACTACCCGATCGGCAACTGATCCGCCCCCACCTTTTGCCATGCTCGTACTTTCCCGAAAGCTGAACGAAGCCATCCGGATCGCCGAGGATATCACCATCCGGGTGGTTCGGCTCGACCGCGACTCGGTTCGGCTTGGCGTTTCTGCCCCGAAGAATGTCGGGATCCACCGCGAGGAGGTCTACCTGGAGATCCTCCAGAGCAACCTTGCGGCGGTGGAGACCTCCACGCCCGAGCAGCTGTCCCTCCGACTCCAGCAGCTCCGTCAGGAGTCTCCCTCTCTCGTCGCAGCGTCGGTCCACAAGGATCACTAGTCCACCCACTCGCAGTCCAAGAAAGGCAATTCCATGGTCATCAACACCAACGTTCAGGCCCAGCAGACCGCCAACAACCTGAACATGAGCTCCAGTGCCCTGGCCAAGTCGCTGTCGCGGCTGTCCTCCGGGTCCAAGATCATCACTCCGTCCGACGACGCCGCGGGTCTCGCCGTGAGCAGCCGACTGGAATCCCAGCTCAAGCGGCTCGACGCGGCGATCAACAACGTCACGAACGCAATCTCCTTCACCCAGACCCAGGACGGCTTCCTGAAGACGATCGACAAGGCGTTCCGCCGCATGGCCGAGCTGGCGATGTTCGCACAGGACAACACCAAGTCCTTGGACGATCTAGCGCTGTACAACCAGGAGTTCGAGCAGCTTCAGCAGTACATCACGGAGTCCTCCGGACAGACCTTCAACTCCGTGGATCTGTTCTCTTCCAATGCCCTTCCGGTCACCATCGATTCCGACGGCACCACCTTCAACATGCCCGGCGTCGACCTCGGCGTGACTGACATCACAGGTTCGTTGGCGAACACGGTCACCATCACTTCGGCAGCCGACGCGGCAACAGCCCTAGGTCTGATCAAGGTCTCGATCGACACCCTCGCCCAGGCCCGCGCCTCACTGGGTGCCGTCCAAAGCCGTCTCAACTTCACCAACGAGCAGCTGACAATCACCAAGGAGAACCTGTCCGCCGCCATCTCCCGGATTTCCGACGTCGACGTCGCCGAGGAGGCGACCAGCTATGCGCGCTACCAGATCCTGGTACAGTCCGGAACCTCGATGCTCGCCCAGGCCAACAAGATGCCGCAGAGCGCGCTGATGTTGCTCCAGGCCTGAGGCGCTCCGCGTGACCTCGAACATGATTTGATGCTTTCCAACAGGTTCAGGACCGCCCTCCGCGGAGTCCGGAACCCCATCCCATCGCCACCATGGTCATCAACACGAACATCCAGGCCCAGCAGACGGCCAACAACCTCAACGCGAGTTCCAACGCCCTCGCCAAGTCGCTGCAACGGCTCTCTTCGGGTTCGAAGATCGTCGCGCCCTCGGACGATGCGGCAGGTCTCGCGGTCAGCAGCCGTCTGACCTCCCAGATGAAGCGTCTGGATGCGGCCATCAACAACGTGGTGAGCGCGGTCTCCTTCACGCAGACCCAGGACGGCTTCCTCAAGACGATCGACAAGGCGTTCCGCCGCATGGGTGAGCTGGCCATGCTGGCTCAGGATCCGACCAAGTCGGTGGATGACCTCAAGCTCTACAACCAGGAATTCCAGCAGCTCAGCGAGTACATCGACAAGGCCCGGGAGCAGACCTTCAACTCGGTCCCGCTCTTCTCGGCCGATGATATGAATGTCACGATTGATTCCGAGGGAAGCACCTTTGCGATGGACGGGATTGATTTGGATATCCTCGAGAATGGGATCAACGGGGATATCGAGACCATCGGAGCGGCACAGACGGCGCTTACCAACATCAAGACCGCGATCGGCGACCTCGCCCAATTGCGCGCCTCTCTGGGTGCCGTGCAGAGCCGTCTCAACTTCACCGCCGAGCAGCTTCTGGTGTCCAAGGAGAATCTCTCGAGCGCCATCTCGAACATCTCGGACACCGATGTCGCCCAAGAGGCCACGGCCTATGCCCGGTATCAGATCCTGGTGGAGTCCGGAACTTCGATGCTCGCGCAGGCCAACAAGATGCCGCAGAGCGCCCTGTCGCTCCTGCGCCAGTAGTCCGTGGCCGGCTCCTTGGATTCCAAGTGACGGTCCTAGCCTCCGCGATTGGGAACAGGAGATCGTTTCAGGCCCCATCAGGGTCGCCTGATCCATTCCTCACGTAGGAACCCTCGACTCTGTGGACGGATTGGATCCGATGGCAGACCCCCGAGAGTGTCTGCCTGAGGCGGATTCCCAGCGACGACCGACCGGATCCAGTGGTCGCCCTCGAACGTCTCGGTAAAGTTGATTCGATCGTCGACGTTTCGCCTCAGCAGAAGACCAGGACGAACGGTTCGAGCGGCGTGACGCGGTTGATGGAGATGATCCGATTGATGTCGGACTCCTTGAGCTCCCGTCCCTTCGGCAGCAGCAGGTGGCCGCCCGCATTGAAGAGATCGCGCCCGAGGGTCATTCCGGACTTGAGTTCGATGAGGAGGATCTCCCGCTCCCCGCGTGGCATCTCGGTGATGGGCAGGGCCTTCGCGAGGGCTCGGACGGCGGCCGGATCGAAGACCTTGTCGGAAAGCCCCTCGATCTCGTTGAGGATCTGGGCGGTCGAGGCGTTGCGATGGCAGAAGTGGACCACGGGGGCCAGGAGCCTCGAGAAGTAGGGGATCGTCTCCCCCTTGAGGGCATCCGGATAGCCGGAGCCATCGACGGCCTCGTGGTGGTGCCGGACGATCTCCGCCACACCCTCGAATCCCGGGAGTTCCTTCAGGATGGTTTCCGAAACCACCGGATGGCGATGGACGACGGCGAGTTCCTCCTCCGTGCACTTGGCGGGATCACGGAGCCAACGGCGGACGACACCACGGTCGACGCTGAGCATGCCGACATCGTGGAGTGCGGCGGCCTTGAGAAGGATCGGCAGCTCAGCCGGTGGGATCTCGAGGATCTCACCGAGGGTGCGGCAGACGGCCACGGCGCGAAGCGAGGCGTTGCCGAGGTTGGGATGGAAGGCCGACAGCGCCCGGAAGGCAAACTCAATGACCCGATTCGAGCCTGCGGCATCCGGGGCCCCGCTCGATCCGGCCGAGGCCCCGGAATTCCCGCCGCCACCACCACCGCCCTGGCCCGCCTCGCTCAGCTGCTGGGTCAGGGTCAGGTTGCGGGTACGCAGCGACTCGACCTCGGAGCCGAGACGGAAGCAGGACACGGTGTTCTCCACGGCCATGGCCAGTTCGTCGCGGAGCCACGGCTTCGTGATGTACCGGAAGATCAGGCCGGATTGGCGGGCGGTGACCAGCGTTTCCATGTTCTTGCCGGAGGTCAGGACCACCCGGAGCGTCGCAGGCCGGGTCTTCGCGAGATCCTGTGCCACCTTCAACGGCTCGGACCCGGTCAACTGGTCGTCGATGATCGCCAGCGAGAAGAGCTGTTGCTGGGCATCGGAAAGAGCCGCTGCCGGGGTGGTGTGCAGGTTGACGGGATACGACAGCCCCTGCAGTTGGTCGCGCAGGATGCTGCCGAGCAGCGGATCCTCGATGACAAGCAGGATGCGAGCGGGGTTGGAATCACTCATGGTACTTCAGGGGTTTCAACGGAGTTCGACGGCTCGGATCCAAGACGGAGGTTCTCATCGAAGAATGTCCCCCCGGTGATCACCGTCTGAATGGCCTGGAGAATGAGCTCGATGGGGCTGGTCTTTGCGATGTAGCCGGCGATTCCGAGGTTGAGGCATTTCAGGAGGAGATCCTTCTGGGCGAAGGCCGACAACACCACGATCCGGGTCTGCGGGCTCGATTCCTGGATGGGGGCAATCAGCTCGGCTCCCAGACAGTCCTCGAGCCGCATGTCGAGAAACAAGAGATCGAACTGTGCCGCAACGAGCTCCGGCTCCAGATCCGTCCACCGCGTGAAACAGTCCACCGTGGTGTCGGGCAACGACTGGCGGATCATCTCTGCGATGGCTTCGGCCAACTGGGGATGATCATCAAGGAAAGCGATCTTCATGGGCAGGGGGACGAGCTTGTCGCGGTTGGGGTGGAGTCTCTGGAGATGTGGAAATGTCGTCAAAGACGAACCGCCGTGGGCGCGAACGGCAGGCTGAGGGTCACCTTCATCCCGCGGGGTTGGAAGCGCTCCAGCTGAAGACTGCCCTTTGAGCGCCGTGCGAAGGCTCCCATGCTTTGGAGTCCGTAGCCGGGGGAATACTGGTCGGGGTCGAACCCCTGGCCGTCATCCACCACCCGGATGATGAGCATCGACTGGTCCGCATCCGCATCGATCGAGATCTGGATGCGGCGAGCTCCACCGTGGCGGATGGCGTTCCCGATGAGTTCCTCGACAAACCGGCAGGCCCGGAAGAGGACTTCCGGGCTGGGGCAGCTTTGGCTCGGATTGGAATTCGTGAGCGAACACCGGGCACCCGACTGGGCTTCGAGATGACGGCAGATCGATTGGATCTGGGAGATCATCTCGTCAAAGGAGCCCAGCCGGTGGGTCCCATCCATGAGGAGTCGTCGGAGTTCGCCCCTGAGATAGTCGAGCTGCTTGAGGACCGCAGAACGAATGGTCTGGAAACCTCCGGTGTCCTTCGGGGATGCGGTGGCGACCTGGATGCCCAGCAGGGTCAGGTTCTGGATGATATGGTCGTGGAGTTCCTGTTGGATCAGGGATCGGTGCAGACTGAGCCGCTGGATGGTCTGTTGGGCCTCGCCGAGTCGCCGGATCTGCTGCTGTCCTGCCGAGAACAGGATCCACATCCAGGTGAGGAGGACGCTGATGAGGGTCACCACCGCCAGGCGTAGCGGCAGGTTCCTCACGATCAGGTCCTGGGTCTTCAGGAACCCCGGCGGGATGTCCATGTAGATCCGGAAGGACGGGCTCGCAAAGCCGTCGAAGGTGATGGGCCGGGATCGGGCATTCCGGGAGGGCTGGGACGGCGCGGGCGGATGGACCGGGGACGGACTTTTCACCACGGATGTTAGATCTCTGATCGGATCCTCGGGAGGAGTCCCCAGTTCAAGGGGGTAGAACACGGGGCCCAGGGTCTGCTCGGATCCGGGACTCCCATTCAGGTTGATGAACACTCCGTCCTCGGGTTCGTTGGCGAGGTAGAAGTGGAGCAATTTCAAGGATTCCGGGACGGCTGCCTCCTTTACGAAGGACTCAAGGTCGACAATCAACCCCAACACCCATGGATCCGACGACCGCCAGGTGTTCGTGGTCTTCATCATCGGATAGGCAACGGCCATGAGGATCCGATCCGGCCCTCCGTCCTGACCCGTACGCCGGAAGAGCCGGCTCATGCACGGTTTGTGGATCTCACGGGCCCGTTGGAACAGGGGGGCGATCTCGACGTGCGAGATCATCCGGGACATGAGGAGTCCCGGTTCTCGGGACGCTTCCTGTTCGACGATCCAACCGGCATCCCCGGGTGAGTGCCGTACGGTCGACAGGCTGGCGATTCCCGGAAAGGTCGGGTTGCCTCCGTGGATCAGCCCGAGGAGCGTGGCAGACTGGAAGGCATTGGTCGCATACAGGATGCGGTCCCCGAGATCGAGAAGCCGTGACAACGACTGACCGGAGAACCGCTTGCGGCCTTCAATGATCTCCAGAGCCCGCTCCTGATCGTTCCGGACGGAGCGGAGGTAAACGGGGATCTCCAACGCCGCAAACACAGCCACCAACGGGAGCCAGATCCGAATCAGGGTCTGCCAGAACACCCAACGACGCAGATACGCTGAGAGGATGTGAATCAGCTCGCGGGAGATGAAGGGGTAGCGTTTCAAGGAAACGGTGAGGATGCTGGGAAGAGGGTGGCGATCCGCGTCATTCCCACAGATTCCGGAGGCGTTCCCGAAGCTGGGCCGGCGAAATCTTCAGGATTGTAGAGGCTCGGGTCACATCGTTGCCTGCGTGTTCCATGACCCGGATGATGTGTTCCCGCTCCAGGTCGGCCAGTGATTTCAGGACTGGGGGGGGGGGCGGTGGGAGGACCGGATTGTCGTTCGATGGACGAACCGTTGCGAGCTGGGATATCGACTGGGCGACGTCGATCGGGTTGGTGCTTGCGGCGACGCGGGGAGCAGGAAGGTCGAACAGGAGGCTGGCGGGACTGTGGGTCGCGCTACCCCGGGCTGGCCTTCCCTTGGTCGCCCTAGGCTTTCTGGCGGCGGTCGGCGCAGGGGGACGGAAGCGGAACGGGACAAGGCTCTCGAGTCCGATTGGACCATCCGGGTTCGCCACCACGCCGCGCTCGATCATGTTCTCCAGTTCACGGACGTTTCCCGGCCAGGGATGTCGGACCAGCCAGTCCATGGCATCGGTCGTGAAACCGCAGACCGCCTTGCCGTGCTTGGCGCAGAAGCCCTCGAGGAACCGCTCCGCAAGGATCGGGACATCCCCGGGCCGCTCCCGCAGAGCCGGCAGGTGCATGGTGACCACATTGAGGCGGAAGAAGAGATCCGACCTGAATTCGCCCCGCTCGACGGCCTCCTCGAGACTCCGATTGGTGGTCGCCACCAACCGGACGTCGACCGGCAGCGTCTCGTTGCCGCCGACCCGCTCATACTCGCGCTCCTGGATCACCCGGAGGAGCTTGGCCTGGACACCGAGGGAGACCTCGGTGACCTCATCGAGGAGGAGGGTCCCCCCGTTGGCCATCCCGAAGCGGCCCTCGCGCCGGTTGATGGCACCCGTGAAGGCACCGCGCTCATGTCCGAACAGCTCGCTTTCCACGAGGGATTCAGGCAGGGCCGCGCAGTTCAGTTTCACGAACGGGCCATTCGACCTTGGGCTCTGCTGATGCAGGGCCCGGGCAACCAGCTCCTTGCCGGTGCCGCTTTCCCCCTGGATCAGCACCGTGGCATTGGTCGGTGCCACCCGGCAGATGTAGTCGCGGAGATGCTGGGTCGCCGGCGAGCGACCAAGGATCTGCACGCCATTCCGCACCGGGGCCGATTTGGGGACGGCGGCCACGGGGCCGGGAGGGGGCGGGGCGGAGAGATGGCGACGGGCGCGGTCGAAGAAATCCCGCAGGTCCCGCTCGGCGAACGGACGCACCACCACCTCATGGGCACCCGCCTCCCGCTGCTGTTCGATGACCGCCGTGCTGTTCTTCTCGAGGAGACTGATGATGTAGGGAGCATCAACCCGTGTCGCCAATTCCCGGACCAGGCTGACCCCTTCGCCGTCGGGGAGGACATCCCCGGCCAGCACCATCTGGAAATGATCCGCTTCAAGATATTTCCAGGCCATCGCGAGGCTTCCAGCCTCGGCCACGGCGATGCCGCGGGTCCGGAGAACCCGGCCGACGGTCTGACGTATCAGTTCCGACCGATCCACGACCAGCACGCGTTCAATCACCTTCATGGGACTGCACCCCTTCCCGGGAAACCGTAGGTGGACCGGACCCGTCCCGGGTTTCGGGTCGCGCTGCTGGGGACCATCCCCGTGGGCACCAAGCCATGGCGCAGCCACCATTGCTCGTTCTGACGATCGAGTCGTACGGCGCGCTGGATCAGATCGGCCACCGCCTGGATGCGTGCCCGCTGAGCCTCTGAGATTGGCCGGGGCGCACTGTCCCGGGTCGAGCGCTGGGTTGTCTCCAACCGCACCAGCAGCGCCCGACGGCGATCGGGAAATCCATCGAGCCGCTCGAGGCGTCCCGACTGAAGGGCGTCGGACTCCTCCTGGAACAGGTCCAGGACGGCAAGACACGCCTGGTGATAGGCGTCGAGGGCGGACTCGAACGAGGGGGCGGGGGACTTCACGGAGCGGAGGTTCCGGATCCCTTGGCCTTGCGGGCTTCAGCCTCGGATTTCAGCACCGAGATGCGGAGCGACGCCATGTTCTGGAGCAGCTGGAGTGAGGGCGAGTTCGTCGGGAGCCCCGGCTGGTCCTTGAGGGTGAGGATGTCCGAATAGGTCTTGAGCGCGGCATCGGCGTGGCCGAGGCGTTCCTCGCAGAGTCCCACCTGGTAGAGGAACGCCTGCCGGTTCTTGGGGTCCTCATGGGTGGTCGCCAGGGCCCGATACAGGGCGAGTGCCGCCGGGGTGTCACCCTCGAGGAAGAAATGGTTGGCGAGGTCGTTGCCCACCTTGAGCTTCCAGCGGTGCCAATGGGGTCGCCGGTTTTCCGGGGCGAGTTCGATCGCCTCCAGGAGCAGCTGATACTGCTCCATGGCGGCAGTGCGATCGCCCTGCTGGCGGTAGGCGTTGCCAAGGATATGACGAACCTCGGGAATGAACTCGGACTCGGGAAAATCCTCCAGGAAACGCCGGGCGAAGCCTTCGGTGACCAGAGGCTTGGAACTCTCCTGCACGGATCGGAGCTGTTTGACCCGCACGACTTCGACCTCGAGCTCCTCGGATTTCGACTGGAGGATGCGCGCATACAGGTCGACCGCCTCCGGATGGCGTCCCACCTCAGCCATGGTGTCGGCAATCGCGGACTGCGCCATGAGGACGAGGCGGCGGGAATAGGCGAGATTGGCCCCTTCGAGTCGGGGAACCGACCGGAGGACCAGGTAGAACTTCTCGATGGCCTCGTCCCGGAGTCCCAATTGACGCAGAAGATGGCCCTGTCGGAGAAGGACCTCCGGCACCGCGGGATCCCTGGGATACCGTTCCACGAATTCGGCCAGCAGCTGGAGGGCACGCTCCAGGTGCCCACCATCGCGATCCTTGACAGCCGCTTCCTCGCGGAGATGCGCCAGCTCCAGCAGGGTGAGTTTGCGGGTCTGCTCCTTGAGCGTCTCCGAGGCGTCCGAGGTCAGGATCGATTCCACGCTCTGACTGAACTCCTCGAGGTAGTTCGTCGTGCCCCGGAGCGCCTTGAGACCCTGGAGCCGGGTGCTGGCCCGCTTGTTCTGTTTCTCGATGTATTCCGTGCGCGGCTTGAACCGCAGGTTCTCGGTCGGCAGCGCGCCCAGCCTCGGGTCGAGTCCGAACTCCACCGGAACCGCGTTGGTTGCCGTCGCGGTCGGCGTTCCTGTCCCCGTTGGTGTCGCGGTGGGTGACGGCGTCGGCGCTGCTGGCGCCGAGGCCGTGACAGGTGCCGCTGCCGGAGCTGTCGCTGGATCTGTCGCCGCCGCTGCTGGCGGGGTATCGGCCCGGAGACTCCAGACAAGGAGCAGGGTGGGCAGGACTCTACTTGAGTTCATAGGTGGCCCTGCTCGTGCCGCTGGCGGCGGGTTGCGGCTGGAGGAGTCCATTGACGGGCAGGACGATGGGCATCACGGGATTCACCCCCGCCGCCCCCGTCACCCCCGGAACCAACGGTAAACCATTGGTGCGTCCCCCTGCCGAGAAGTAGCCCAGGATCGCCTCGGTCTGCGCGGTCGCGTCGAGCGGCACGAAAGGAGCCACCACCGGGTTGGCGGTCGCCGCGAGCGTGTTCCCGAGATAGATGGGGTCGGGCGTCTCCGCGCGCACGCTGAAGTTGGTCCCGAACTGGGCCGATGTCGCATGGAGCTGGGCGATGAATTCCGCCGTATGCTTCGGCTCCGGCACATACGTCTGGGGCAGCGGTGGCAGGGCCGGGATCTGCGGCTTCGGCGGCGGCAGCGTCCTGATCCGACCCAGATTGGGCCCCCGGGAGGGGAGATAGCCTGGACGGTCCGCGCCATCGACGCCCCCCGTCCCGAGAGCGGATGCCAGGAGTCCCAGGGCACAGCAGGTGAGCGGTGGGATGCGCCGCCGCAGCCCTCGGATGAATCCGTTCCTCATGGTGTACAGCTTCTGATCGTTTCCCGTCGAAAATCAACCCTGCCGATCCCCTCCGGCACCGGGCCCGGCCTCGGCAACAACCCCTTCGGTCACGATGAAATCCTCGGCCCGGATCTCCTTGCGCCATTCGTCCGGATCGAAGTCGTCCACCCTGCCGAGGGTTTCCTGCAGCTGGATCAACCTCATCTGACGCGCCTCCCGATCCGGATCGGTCACTCCCAGCGTCGTGAAGTGCTGCCGCCACTGGCGATATCCGCCGCTCTCCGGATGGGTCGAGATCAGGAAGGTGCCGCGATCCGACCGGAGTTTGAGTCCTGTCTCCAGGGGATTCCTGGACCAGAAGCGGGCGACATCCGCGGAGGCCAGGACGCGGTCGCCCTGGACGATGGCCGGACTGCGGGATCCGAGGTGGTGTCGGAGCGTCTCAACAACGAGCTCCTCCAGCCTCCAGCCTCCCGGATGACTCTGGGTTCGGAGGAGGCGATGGAGTTCGGGGGAGAGGCGGATCCGGAGTTCGTCACCGTCGAATGCCGCTGCGGATCGGCTGCGGGACCGTGAGGGACGGCGTTCCGTGGACTCGTTCTCCGGACCCAGGGACGCCCCGGGTCCGGTCCCGGAAACGTCGGATCCGTCCGACAGGGGCTCCCCTGGAGAATCAGGCGTGGCGTGCGGCATCGATGCGGCTCCGGGCCTTGAGGGCGATGGGGTGGTCGGGCTGGATGGTGAGGACGGTCTCGAACACGGGTCGTGCCTCCGCGGCACGCCCGGCCTGGAGAAGAGCAGCACCCAGCCGGATGAGGTCCTCGCAGGCCGATGGGGTCGCCCGCAGGCAGGCGGTGTACGAACTCCGGGCGTCGTCCGGCTCGGCCTCGAGGAGCAGATCGCCACGGAGTCGATGCGCCGGGGCATGCAGCGGTTGCTCCTCGGTCACCTGATCCAGCAGTGCGACCGCCTCGGGGGCCCGGCCACACGCGTTGCAGGCCATCGCGAGACGGACCTGGAGGTCGGGCAGGCCCGGGGCCAGGTGGTTGGCCTTGAGAAGGTCCCGGCGTGCCCCTTCGGCATCCCCTGCCAGGTAGCGCAGGGATCCGAGGGCATCCCAGGCTTCCGCCCAGTCGGGTCTCCGCTCCGTGACGGGCTCGAGAAGCGCGATCGCCCCCCGGAGATCGCCGGTGGCCTGGAGACGCCCCGCCTCGTCAAGGCTTGCCCGCATTCGGGCCTCCTCACGGGCGGTTTCAGATTCCCGAAGCCTCTCCTGGGCGGCCTCGAGGTTCCGACGGACGAGCGGACTCTCGGGTTGTTGCTGGAGAACCCATTCGAGATCGGCGACCGCCTCAGCCCAGCGCTGGCAGTGAAAGGCGCAGATGCCCCGGGAAATCCGGACCACGACATCTTCGGGATGGTCCCGACAGAGCCGTTCGGCGAGCCACCAGGCCTCCTCGTGCCGACCTTCGCGGTGAGCGAGGTCGACCTCGAGGCGTCGTGCTTCGAGAAACCGGGGATCCACGCCGAAGACCGCCTGGAGCGCCTCCATGGCCTTGCCACGATGGCCCGTCTCAAACCGGACCAGTGCGAGCCAGGTGCCCAGGGCCGGGTCCCATGGGTTGCCCCGCACGAGTTCCTCAAGGTGGGGCAGGGCAGGCGTGGTCCACTTCCGATGGACCAGAACACTGGCGAGGTTCTTCCGGATTTCCTGGTTCCTGGGCTGGGACTTCAGGAATTCCATCCACGCCCAGCAGGCCAGTGCCACGTTGCCCCGCTCGTAGTCTTGGCTGGCCTCCTCGAGCAGCGATCCCGGAGAAGCCGGCGAGGGGGCACGACCCAGTTTCTGCCGGGCTACCTCGAGATTCTCCCGAGCCACCTCCGCGGTCCCGTGCAGGACCACGGCCTGAGCGAACGTCTCCCCGGCCATCTCCCACTGTCCGCCACGCGCCAGACAGACCCCGAGAGTGGTGAGGGTATCGACGTCGACCTGCCCCAGATCGACGAGACGGGCATAGTCACGTCCCGCCTCCACATGGTCCTGGTTGTCGAAGGCGACCCGACCCCGCCACTGCAGCGCGGGAAGATGTGCTGGATCGAGGTCCAGCGCCCGGCCGATGCCGGTCGCGAATTCGTCGAGCCGACCCAGCCTCAGGCTGGCCACCGCGGCAAGCACGTGGGCTTCGGCATTGTCGGGCTGCACCCGGAGCAGCTGACGATACCGCTGCTGGGCCTCCCAGTGGGATCCTCCCTCCAGGAGGAGCCCGCCGAGGGTCTTGAGGAGAAAGGGGGAGTCCGACTCGAGCGTGAGAGCGCGCTCCAGTTCGGCAATAGCCCCGGCCCGATCGTGTGCCGCCGCCTTGGCTTCCGCCGCCTCGATCGTCTGCTGCACAGCCTGTTCCCGGCCTTCGGTCGACACCTTCGGCTCCTCAGGATTCGTGATGCTCATGGTCATGGTTTGGACTGGGTCCGCCGGAGGCTCGCAGCAGCGATGGTGCCAAGGGGCGCGCCCGGTCGATTCGCGGAGGGTCGAGGATGTCGGCAGATCGGCTCTCGAGGGCCGATGCCGAATCGGTTGGTCGGTGTGGCACGGGTGGTGCTGCGGGGACCGCGATGAATATTGCGCTGCATCAAGCCTCGGCGGCCATGACGGCGAACCTCGCCTGGAACGATCTCGTCGCCCAGAACCTGTCGGGTCAGGCCAGTCCGGGCTATCGGGCACAGGTCGCGGGCTTCGAGGAGTTCCGCATTCCCGGAGCGCAGAGCCGCCTGGGCAGCGCCTATCCCATGATCAAACCCGGACTGAGCCGGGATCAGGGAACCCTGCAGCCGACAGGAAACTCGACGGATCTAGGTCTCGACGGTCCCGGGTATTTCGCGGTGGAGGCTCCGGGCGGTGGACGGATCTATACCCGGGACGGCCAGTTCCGGGTGGACCGCACCGGAACCCTGCTCAGCAAGGATGGCTATCCGGTGGTCGGTTCGGCAGGGCGCATCACGGTCGACCCGGCGGCCGGTCCGATTGCGGTCGGGCCCCGCGGTGAGATCTCCCAGGGCGGCGTCCCGGGTGCGCAGATCCAGCTGTATGAGGTGGCGGACCCCTCCCAGCTGCAGCATCTGAGCGGGAGTTTCTATCGGCTCGCCCCCGGGGCACGCGCCGTTCCCGCGACCCAGACGACGCTCCAGCAGGGATTCCTCGAGGGAGCCAACACCTCGCCTGTCGTCGAAATGGGACAGATGCTGATGGCGATGCGGCATTTCGAGGCCAATCAGCGGGCCCTGCAGATCGCCGATGACCGCATGGCCCGGTCGATCCAGGAGCTGGGGACCCCGCCGCAGTGATTCGTCCAGAGGCCCACCACCACCACGACGCCATTTCCACCTGAACCCGACTGACCTGCCATGATCCGCGCCCTCTACAGCTCCGCCTCTGGTCTCCAGGCCCAGCAGAACAACCTGGACATCATCGCGAACAACCTCGCGAACGTGAACACGACCGGCTTCAAGAAGAGCAAGATCGAGTTCCAGGACCTCCTCTACCAGGCGAAGCGCATGGCGGGATCGGAACAGGGCACGGGCAACCAGCTCCCGGCCGGCATCGAGATCGGCCACGGAACACGTACCGTGGCGACCTCGCGGGTGTTCACCAATGGTGAGCTCAGCCAGACCGGGGAGCGGATGGATATGGCCATCATGGGGGATGGATTCTTCGAGGTCGCCCTTCCGGACGGAACCCGCGGCTACACCCGGGATGGTGGGTTCAAGGTGTCGTCGGCGGGAGTGATCGTGAACAGCGACGGCTATCCGGTCACCGGATTCCCGACAGTTCCTCCGGGGACGACCGCGGTCACGGTCTCCCAGAACGGTCAGGTGTCCCTCTCGAGCGTCAATGGCATCCAGACCACCCGGCTGCAGCTGACGCGCTTCGCCAATCCTGCAGGTCTCGTCTCTGTGGGGCGCAACGTCTACAAGGAAAGCGTGTCCTCCGGGCCGCCGGAGACCGGTCAGCCCGCCGAGAACGGCTTCGGCGAGGTCCACCAGGGATTCCTCGAGCTCTCCAATGTCAAGGTCGTCGAGGAGATGGTGAACCTCATCACCGCCCAGCGGGCCTATGAAGTGAACACCAAGGCCATCGCCGCTGCGGATGAGATGATGCAGCAGAGCAACAACCTCAAGAGAGGCTGAGTCCATGGTCCTCTCCATCCGAATCACGCGTCGGTTGCTCCAGGCGGGGATGCTCGCCTGGGCTCTCTCCCGCTGGCTGGTCGCCGAGGAGCCTCCGTCCAAGGACGCCCCGGCCCTCCGCGCGGTGGAGTCGGCGGAGATCACCGCGATACTCGACCAGGCGCTGCGGAAGGAGTGGAAGATCGACGATGGCGATCTCGTCGTCTCCTTCGAGAAATCCCTCCCGGAAATCCGGGTTCCCGCCGGCGAGCTGTCCCTCCGCTGGGTCACCCGCCTGTCACAACCCGCACGACGGATCTTCCCCCAGTTCGAACTGGTCGTGGACGGTCGACCGGTCGGACGACATGCCCTTCCGGTGCATCTCGAATGGTTCCGGGAGGTCTGGGTCGCCGAGGGTCCCCTCGCGGCACAGGCCCACGTCGGTTCCGATGTCCTCAAACGCCAGCGTGTGGATACGTTGTCCCTCGCGGGAAACCCTTGGATGGGGGATCCCGCGGACGATGAATGTAGCATCGCCACCCCCGTCGCCTCCGGCTCGGTCATCCTCGAGCGCCATGTCCGGCGGCGGCCGCTGATCCATCGAGGGGAGACCGTCGCAGCCCGGTTCCAGGACGGTTCCCTGGCCGTCGAATTCCAGGCCGTGGCGCTGGAGGATGGATATCGGGGAAGCGGACTCCGGGTCCGCAGTCTGCTCAAGCCTGTTGAAATGCGTGGAAAGGTCCTCAATGAAACAACTGTCGTGGTGGTCCGCTAGCCTTTGCCTGTGCTTCAGCCTCGCTTGGGGTGACTCCCTCTGGAGAGAGGGAGCGCTCATGGTTGTGTCCGATCCCGTCGCCACCGCTGTGGGGGATCTCCTCACCGTCATCGTGAAACAATCCAGCACGGCGACCAAAAACCAGAAGCGCAACACGAGCAAGAAGTCCGACGTCAACGCCCAGATCGAATCCTTCCTGTTCAGTCCCACTGCCAGTTCGGCCTTCACCAAGGGTGGTAAATTTCCGGCGCTGAAGGCGTCGACCGAGAACAGCTTCGAGGGTGGTGGACAGGTCTCTGATGTCGCCGTGATCACCGACCGCTTCACGGTGAGGGTCGTCGATGTGCTGCCGAATGGAAACCTGCTGGTCGAGGGCCGGAGGTCCACGACCGTTTCCGGGGAGGTCTCCACCATCGTCCTGCGCGCCGCCGTCCGGAAGGCCGACGTCTTCCCGGACAACACAGTGGCCAGCACCCAGCTCGCGGATCTGACGATGCGCTATGAGAACAAGGGCAACCTCAATGATTCCCAGAGGCAGGGCTGGTTCAACTGGTTCTGGGGGAAGATCAACCCGCTCTGATCTCCCCATGACGAGACCGATTTCCCATCTGAGTGTCGTCCTGGCCGTCCTGTCGTTCGTGCTGGGTTCCGGCTGCGTTGCCCTGGGTCAGACGGCCGGGGTGCGCATCCGCGACATCGCTTTCCTCCATGGCGCCAGGGGCAACCAGCTGGTCGGCTATGGCCTCGTCAACGGTATCGCCGGGGATGGCGACAAGGACCCGACCTACACCCGCCAGGCCATCGGCAACCTCATGCGCCGCTTCGGCCTCTTCCTCGATCCCCAACGCATCTCCTCGAAGAATGTCGCGGCCGTGATCGTGACGGCCGAGATCCCGCCCTTCGCGAAGTCCGGGTCGAAGATCGACGTGCAGGTGGCGACGATGGGTGATTCCAAGACCCTTCAGGGCGGCATCCTGATGCAAACCCCATTGATCGGGGCCGATGGGCAAGTCTACGCCGTGGCCCAGGGAGCGGTGAGCATCGGAGGGTTCTCCGCCTCGTCCGGTGGGAGCTCCGTCACCAAGAACCATCCCACCAGCGGTCAGATCATCGGCGGCGCCCTCGTCGAGAAGCAGATCCCGGTCACGCTCCTCGATGGAAATACGATGCAGCTCGTCCTGAACGATCCCGACTTCACAATGGCCGCCCGGACCGTCGAAGCCATCCACCGGAAGTTTCCCGACAGCGCACGTGCCCTTGATGGCGGCACCCTCATGCTCGAGCTGCCGGACCAGTTCCAGACCAGCCCGGTCGAGTTCATCGCACAGGTCCAGGCCATCGAGGTCATCCCCGACACCCCGGCCCGCGTGATCCTGAACGAACGCACCGGCACGGTCGTGGCCACCGCCCGGGTCCGCGTCAACAGCTGCGCCATCGCCCATGGCAGCCTGATCGTCTCCGTGGCGCAGTCCCAGACCGTGTCGCAGCCGAACGCCTTCGCCCCCACGAATGCCGCGACCGTCACGGTGCCCAACACCGACATCAATGTCACCGAACAGAAGGCCGGTCTGATCCCCTTCGCCGAGATGCCGACCGTCGAGCGGGTCGCTGCGGCCCTCAATGCCGTGGGCGCCACGCCACGCGACATCGTCGCCATCTTCCAGGCACTGAAACAGTCGGGCGCACTCCAGGCGGAGCTCCTGCTCCGTTGATGCCATGGTCGTCACCTACCTCAGCAACGCCGACCCCTCGCAGCTCCTCCGCGGCGCCACGACGCCGGAGCAGAAGTCGACCCGTGTCCTCCAGCAGTTCGAGTCGATCCTCGTCCGGGAGATCCTGAAATCAGCCCCCCGCTGCCAGGTCGATGCGACCGGGAAGTCGGGACAGTCCAAGGTCATGGGTGAGGTCTATGGCGACCTCATGAACGACGTGGTCGCCACCCAGGTGACCCAGTCGGGTCAACTGGGCCTCCGGGAATCCCTCGGTCGGCAGCTGTCCCTCCAGCTGGGGGCCGAGAACCGATCCCGTCCGACACCGGAGGAGTGATGACAGCCGAGGTCGACCGCTGGAAACAGGCCCTCTCCGGGGAGCACTCCTGCGCCTGTCGGCTCCTCTCCCTCATCGAGGCCCAGCAGTCCATCATCATCGCACGCCAGTTCGATGCGTTGTCCGAGAACATCGCCGAGCAGACCACGGCGGTCTCGGAGCTGTTCCTCGCCGAACGCGCCCGAAAGGAGACCCAGGCCCGTCTCGCCGTGGCCCTCGGGGTGCCGGCACCGGGACGTCGTGCCAACATCTATCCCCGGTTTTCCACCGAACTGGTGGAGCAGGTGGAGGCCCTCGTGGTCCGCCTCCAGAACGCCATGGCGGCCAGCCAGCGGAAGTCCCAGCAGAATGTCCTGCTGCTGAGCCGGTCCATCGAGTTGGCCCAGCAGGTGCTGCAACGGGCAGGCGTGAAGAGTCCCGGTCGAACCTACGGAGCGAAGGGCCGCGAGAAGGCGTTCGCACTCCCCGGCAACACGCTGTCCCGCTGGAGCTCCGTCGTCTGATTCACGACCATGGGTGGACTCCTCAACACGCTCGACATCGCCGCGTCGTCCCTCTCGGTGGCCCGCCAGGGCGTGGAGACCTCCGGGGTCAACCTCGCCAACGTCAACAATCCAAGCTATGCGCGGGCCCGGTTGATCATCGAGCCCCGGCGGGATCCGACCGGCGCGGGTTCCGGGGTCCAGGTCATCGGAGTCGCCTCCCTCCGGGATGCGATCCTGGACGACCAGGTGCTCCGTGAGACGAGCACGACGACCTATCTCCAGAACTACCAGAGGGCCCTCCAATTGGGGCAGGTGCTTCTCGGTCAGCAGATTGATCGACAGAGTGCGACACCCGAGGCGGAGGCGGCGGCCCGGGATCTGGGTGGCCAGCTTGCGGTCGCGAATGGACTCTCCGAATTCGCCAACGCCATCCAGGCGGCCTCCATCGCCCCGGCCTCGTCCGCCGACCGACAGGTCCTGCTGATGAAGGCGGAACAGCTGGCGGACAAGTTCAACTCGACCGACCAGCGGCTGGATCGGCTGCAGGACGACCTGGATCTCGACCTTGGCGGGCGCCTCAAGGACACCAACCAGATCCTGTCGCAGCTCGCGAAACTCGCCAACGACGCCTCTTCAGCCGTCCTGATCGGCGGGAACGGCGGAGTCCCGAAGGACATCCTCCAGGGCAAACTCGAGGAGCTCTCCAAGTTCGTGTCGTTCCAGACCACCTTCGACGACCTGTCCCGGATGTCGCTCACGGTGAATGGCGTCGAGGTGATCACGGCCAACGTCCAGTCCGGCCGCCTGGAACTCCAACCGGTCGCGAATGCCCGTCCGCGGGTCGCCGCCGTCTCGGACGATGGGACCCAGAAGGCATCGGTGACCGGTGGTGGTGCATTGATGGGACTGATCGAGGCGCGCGACACCTCCCTCCAGCAGCTGCGGGACAGCATCAACACCGTCGCCGCCGACCTGATCACCAAGTTCAACGCGATCCATGCCAGGGGAAAGAACCTCGACGGCGGCTCAGGCCTCGACTTCTTCCAGGGAGCGGGTTCACGGGACATCCGGGTCAACGCGGTGCTTCTGGACGACTGGCGGAAGGTCCAGCTCAGCGGCAACGGTGCTCCTGGGGACAACACCACGGCGCTCGCACTGGCCACTGCAATGGGCGCGCCGCAGGACTCCTTGGGCAAGCTGTCGTTCCTGGAGCACTACAACCAGACCGTCGTCGCCTTTGGCCAGGATCTGTCCAACATCAACAACCGTCTCGCGGACCAGGAAGTGATCAGTCACAACCTGACCCAGACGCGGAACTCGGTCATGGGCGTGTCGATCGACGAGGAGATGTCGACACTGATCCAGTACCAGCGGGCCTATCAGGCCTCGGCAAGGCTCCTCACGACGGTCAACGAGCTGTTCACGAGCCTGCTGACGATGTGATGCCCCACGAGCGATCCGGGCCTGCAGGGGCAGGGGACCAGTCTTCCTCACGGCCGGACACGTCCGCGTCGCGCTGAAAATTCCTTAAGGCGCCACGGCCCCGACCGTAAGTACTGAGCAACGGGATCATGTGATTCCGCCGGCCGAGGGGTCCGTTCCCCTTACCTGGCATGGATGCCGGGTTCAGCAGACAAGGATAGTCTTATGGTCATCAACACCAATTCAGCAGCCGCGCGCGGAGCTCGTTTCCTCGCCGATTCCACCAGCAACCTCCAGAAGTCACTCGCCCGACTTTCCTCGGGATCGAAGATCATCGAACCCCAGGATGACGCGGCCGGTCTGGCCGTCGCCTCCAAGTTCGATGCCCAGATCAACCGGACCGAGGCGGTGCGGTCGAACATCGGCAACGCAATCTCGTTCAAGCAGACCCAGGACGGCTACCTCTCCAAGGTGGCGGTCGCTCTGGACCGCATGAGCGAGCTGGCTGCATTCGCCCAGGACGAGACCAAGTCCACCTCTGATCTCTCGTTGTACCAGGCAGAGTTCCAGACGCTTCAGTCCTACATCGACCTGATCGACGGCCAGCAGTTCAACGGGGTGGCACTGTTCACCTCGGCAGCCCTGAACGTGACGCAGCAGGATGACAGCACCAAGTTCGCCTCCACCGGCATCGACCTCGCTGTAAATACCGGGGTTATCACTGGATTGGCCCTCACCTCGACGGCCCTCGCGACCACGGCCATGGCGAGCCTGAAGACCCAGATCTCGAGCATCGCGACCCATCGGGCGAATGTGGGCGCCGACCTGTCCCGTCTCACCAAGACGAGCGATCACCTCGCCGTGCTCGCCGAGAATCTGTCGGCCTCGGTCAGCCGCATCAAGGACGTCGACGTGGCCGAGGAGAGCGCCAAGTACGCGAAGTACAACATCCTGGTCCAGTCCGGCACCGCGATGTTGGCCCAGGCCAACTCGCTCCCGCAGACGGCCCTCCGGCTCCTGTCCTGATCCCGCAGTCCACTGCGTCTCAAAGGGCGACTTCGGTCGCCCTTTTTTGTTGCCCTGATGCGGTGGATCGGACGACGAATCGTGGCGATGAGTCCGCCACCCGTTCTTTCCCGGTGCCGCGCCTTTGGGGCATTGCCCGTGGCCTGGATGGGTTCTCACCCCGGTGCGGCAGGCCCACAGGAGGAGTGCCTGGAATGAGTGCCCCAGGGCAGATCGGACCTGTGCTCCGGGACGCCGACCTCCTGCGCTCCGGCGGTCGGATGGAGGAGGCCCTCGCTCTCGTGGATGGTGCACTCCAGGCTGCCGGCGACCTCCCTCCGCTCCTGGTAGCCCGGATGACGCTGCTCAGGGAACTGGGACGGTGTGACGCGGCCCTTCAGACCTCGACCCGGCTCCTCGCTCTGCACCCTCATCTTGCGGAGGCCCATCTCGCGGAGGGTTTCATCCGACTTCTGATGGGCGATTGGGCCCGTGGCTGGGCCTGCCGGGAATGGCGGTGGCAACAGCCGGCCTACCGTCGCCTGATCCCCACGGACCTTCCGGTCTGGGATGGATCCCGACGCCCCGGGTGCTGTCTTCGGGTGATCCACGAACAGGGACTCGGAGACTTCCTTCAGTTCAGCCGCTATTTTCCCGAGGTTCGGGACCGTGTTGGATCGCTCATCGTGGAGACCCCACCGCCTCTTCTCGGGCTGATGCGACACTCGTTTCCAGAGATCGGATTCGTGCCGACGGGGACGAAGGTTGAAGCGGATGCCTGGGTGGGCCTCATGAGCCTTGCCGAGCGCCTTCAGGCCTCGCCCTGTTCCATACCGTGTCCGGGCGGATACCTCGTGCCACCCGAGGCCGTCCCCTCGGAGACCGGACGTCTGCTCCACTCGGGAGGCGCCGAGGCTGGCTCTGCAATCCATCCAGGCTCCCGCTCGCTGCGCGTGGGATTGGCGCCGAACGGGAACCCAAGGCACTTCAACGACCGGTTCAGAAGCCTTCCCCGGGAATGCTGCGCCAGGCTCGAAGACCTTCGGGACGTGCTCTGGTACCGGGTCCAACCCGAGTGTCCCCAGCATTGCGGGCTGTCCCTGGGGGATCCGCCGTTCCTGCTCGACGACATGGCCGCCACGGCCCGTTGGATCCAATCCCTGGATCTGGTGATCAGTGTCGACACCTCGGTGGCCCATCTCGCTGGAGCCCTCGGTTGCCCGGTGTGGATCCTGCTGCCCCATGCCCCAGACTGGCGCTGGGGTCTGGCGGGTGACCGGACACCCTGGTACGCCTCCGCCCGGTTGTTCCGACAGGTCCGTCCTGCGGACTGGTCCAACGTCATGGAGTCCCTGTGCCAAGGTCTGGAAGGAATCCGAGATGCCCACGGATGATCCAAGGGGCGACAGGGTCGCCGTGCTCATGAACGCCGGCCGATTCGCCGAGGCTGCGCAGGTGCTCGAGGAGGTCCTCGGGACCAACCACGGCTGGTCGGTCGGCTGGTTGAACCTTGGCCTGTGCCGGATACGGCTCAGGCAGGGTGACGCGGCCATGCGTGCACTCGAGGAGGGGCTTCGACTCGATCCGGTCCGGCCCAGGGTTCGCCTGTCACTCGCGGATGCCGCGATCCTTCAGGGCAGACCCGACCGCGCCATCCACTGGTGCCGGGAGGAATGTGGACAGTTTCCAGGCGAAACCGGCTCCTGGGTGGCCCTGGGCATGGCTTTCGAACGGGTCGATCATCCGGAGGCCGGTGATGCCTATCGGGAGGCGCTTCGGCGGTCGCCAGGCGATCCTGGCGTGGTGGCCCACCTTGGACGATGGATGCACCATCAGCATGATCTCGTCGCTGCGATGGCCCTTCTGGATCCGGTGCGTCGACTCCACCCGGAGAATGGCCGCCTGCAGTGGCAGTGGACGGTCAACTGCTTCCTGCGTGGCGACATCACGCTCGGGCTCCGCCATCTGGATTCCCGATGGGCGGCACCGGACTTTCCGAGGAGCCAAGCACTCGATGCCATTCCGGTCTGGTCCGGCGGCGCCCCTACCCGGGAACCCCTCCTGGTGGAACCCGAACAGGGCTATGGGGACACGATCCAGTTCCTGCGGTTTGTTCCGGAGCTGGTGCGACGTGGCCATCGGGTCTGGCTGGGCCTTCCTCGTGCGCTCGAGAGGCTGGTCGGGAATTCCATGGACGTGGAACGCATCATCACCGGAACCGAACCGGCGGCCGGGGCCGGGGTTCGGATCCCGATCATGAGCCTGCCGGCACGCCTGGGAGTCCGGGGCGAGGATCTTTGCGGTGACCCCTATCTGCCGACCCGCGGGTCGTCGTCCATGGCCCCAAGGAAACCTGGCGGTCCGCTGACCGTGGGACTGGTCTGGCGGGGGAATCCCCAGCATGCGAATGACCGGAGGCGGTCTCTGTCCTTGCGGCAACTCCAACCGCTCCTCCGCCTTCCGGGAATCGACTGGGTGAGCCTCCAATGGGGAGAGGACACCCATGGCGAGATCCAACGGGCGGTCGAGGCAGGATGCCGGATCCGGAAGGATCCGATACCCGACGGTGACTTCCAGGACTCGGCAGATCGGATTCGCCGGACAGATCTCGTGCTGTCCGTCGACACCGCGCTGTGCCACCTCGCCGGAGCCCTCGGGCATCCCGTCTGGACCCTTCTGCCCTACAATCCTGACTGGCGATGGGGTCTCACGGGGGAGCAGACCCCATGGTATCGTTCCATGCGACTCTACCGGCAGGCGGCGCTGGACTCATGGGGGGAGCCGATCGCGAGGCTGGAACAGGATCTGCGGGCAGCGTCCCATTCGGTGGCGGACTGAATGTCGCGCCGCCAGGTCGACGATGTCATCTGACAGGGGGTGCATTCCGCGACCGCATCGGACTCGGGATCTGGGGTGATCAGGATGCCTGCGATGGCGGGGTCCGTTCGACGGCATCCGTGCCGCCGAAGGCCTCGACGATCCAAGGATACCGCTCCGAGTGGGCCCCAACGGACCGCCTGAACCCCTCGATGAGATCGCCTCGCTGCCGCGCGTGAAGCTGCTGGAGGATGCCGACGATTGTCAGGATCGCGCTGCGTTGCTCCTGGGGCCCCAGATCGGGCAGCGGGACATTCCCGCACGAGATTCCGGTGAACAGGAGTCCGCCCAGGACCTTCGGTTGTCGGCTCCCGGCGAGGCTTGCGAACAGGAGATGGGCTTCCTGCATCATCCCGGCCTGGATCAGGGCCGCGCCGTTCAGGATCTGGAGTGCTGGGTTGCCGGGATGATGAGCCATGGCATCGCGGATCCACTCCACCGCGAACGATTCAAGGCCCGGACCGTCCATGGCGATCTGGCCGCCCAGGATCCAGAGGTCGATGCTGTTGGAGCATTCCGGAAGATGCTTGAGCAGCAGTCCCAGCGCGGCCACAGGATCACCGCGGCGTGAGATCATCCTTGCGGTCGCCCCCGCATAGCGGACACAGGACCTATCCCTTGCGAGCGCCTCCCGAAGGAACCGCTCTGCCTCCGGCTGACGATCCAGACGGCCTAACAGCTCACCGATCATGAATTCCAGTTCGGGGGTATCGAGGTCTGCCGGAACCATCGAAAGGGTCTCCTCGGCCCGGCGTGCATGGCAGTCGAGGAGATCCTCGAGCGCCTCGGAAAACCGGCCGAGCTCCATCCGGGCCCGGCCACGCAGGTAACGGTGCCACGCGATCGGTGGAAACCGGCCGGCGAGCCGTCCGGTCAGGAGTCGCTCGGTCTCCTCGAACCGACGCGCGCGCAGAAGGTTTGTCCCATACAGGGTGAGCAGGCCCTCCACGGAGTCCGGCACCAGACGATCGGAATCCTCACAAAGCCGCACGGCATCGGCAAAATGTTCGAATGCCTTGTCCTCCTCGTTCATCCGCAGGTATTCCGAACCCAACTGCATGTGCATGTAGGCATTCCCAGGATTATCCGCGACCGCACGGACCAGCATGGCGTGGTTGCGGCCCACCTTGCCCCGCTCCTGGACCACCTCCGGCGTGTAGCCGTGGTGGAGAAGCCGGGTTCGGGAAAGTCCAAGCTCCATCCCCCAGACGTCGCAGAGGACACTGACCGTCTGGGTGACCGACTCGTGGATCGTGTCGTGGAACCAGATGCCTGGAGCGTTGCGGAACAATCTGGGGACGTATCCCTGGTAGCGACGGCCCTGCAGCTCCTGGATGCATCGCAGCCGAAGCAGGAGGTGGTTCGATCCGGAACGCAACTCCCGGAGCAGCACATCGTGGTCCTCGGGCATCAGCTCCTCGTCGGCATCCAGGATGAGCACCCAGTCACCCCGGGCGCGTTCCAGACCGGCATTGCGGGCCGCCGAGAAATCGTTGCACCAGGCAAACGAGTCGACGTGCGCCTCATGGGAGCGGGCAATGTCGACCGTGCGGTCCGTGGAACCGGTGTCCACCACGAGGATCTCGTCCGCCAGTGCCCGGATCGATCGGAGACAGCCATCGAGGAATCGCTCCTCGTTCCGGACGATCAGGCAGACGCTCAGCCTGTGGGTCTGCACCGGCAGGATGAACCTCCGTTGGGATGCGGCCGCCATGGGTGAGGGTGTCGTGGATCCGTGGCCAAGGCCATCGAGCAGGCGGGGCGGCAGGGGCCATTGAGGGGCCATGGCGCCCGCGCGTCGCAGAGACGCATGGGCAGTCTCCAGGTCCCCACCCGCTGCCGCGATGCTGGCGAGCTGGACGAACGCGTCCGGATGGAAGGGCCGTTCCCCGATGGCAACAAGACAGTGGGCCCAGGCATCGTCCAGTCTCCCTTCACGCTCCGCCTTCTGTGCGGCGGCAAGAGAGCCCAGTGCTTCGCGAGGTTGGCTTTTGATGGTGTTGTCCACGGATCCGCCCGGTGGCAGCACGGTCCGGGCCAATGGGTGCGGTCCCATTATGCGGAAAATCGCGGGGAGCAGTTGGCGCAGCAAGGTTCCTGCTACGGCCCTGGTGGGTGGGTATTCCCGCTCCCGACATGCGCAGGCAGATCATCATCCACTGGGGAATCTCCAGCTACTACGGCTGGGGAGTCTATGGACTCAATCTTGCCCTCCAGTGGGTCTTGGATCCGGATCTCCAGCCCGTGGCGTCGCGCGCCATCCGGACGTCCCAGATCACTCTCGACCCCCTGAGGACCCTCGCCCTCCAGGAGTTCATCGGAATGAGTGCCGAGTTCGAGGCCCGCCTCCGTGACCAGATCGCAGTCGATCCCTCTCCCCGGGTCGATGTGCCTCTCCTGGTCGGACTTGGGGATGACTTCCGATCGCAGCCCCTTGAGCAGGGCGCCTTCCTCGAGGGCAGTCCGACCCTCGGGGTGACATTCTTCGAGAATCCCAGCCTCTCCCCGGATGCGGTGGAACGCGCACGGGGGTTCCCGTGGATCATCACCGGCTCGACCTGGAACGAGCAGATCCTGCGCGCGCGCGGGCTCGATCGGGTGACAACCGTGCTCCAGGGGATCGATCCGACACTGTTTCACCCCGCACCGCGTTCCGGCCTGTTTGGATCCCGGTTCCTCGTCTTCTCCGGCGGCAAGCTGGAGTTCCGGAAGGGCCAGGATCTGGTCGTGGCGGCGCTCCGCGGATTCTTGCGACGGCATCCCGATGCGGTTCTGGTGACGGCCTGGCACAGCCCATGGCCCCAGGCAGCGCGATCCCTCGACCAGTCCGGCAAGGCCGGCCCGGTTCCGATCAACCGCGAGGGGCGCCTCGATGTCGTCGAATGGGCGACGAGGAACGACATCCGGTCCGACCAGATCGTGGATCTGGGGGCCATCCCGAACTCCCAGCTGCCCGTGGTCCTCAGGGAGATGGACGTGGCGGTGTTCCCGAATCGCGGGGAAGGGGGGACGAATCTGGTCGCCATGGAGTGCATGGCCTGCGGGGTGCCCGTCATCCTGTCGGCCAATACGGGCCATCTGGATCTGCTCGGCGAGGACCTGTGTTTTCCCCTGATCCACCAGGGTCCGGTCCAGAGTCCTGGGACGTCCGGAGCGGCGATCCAGGACTGGGGAGAATCCTCTGTCGACGAGATCGAGGAGCAGCTCGAGAGGGTTTATCGGGACCGAGGAGAATCCTCGCGCCGGGCGGCTCGGGGCGCGGCACGGCTCGCGGAGCTGACGTGGAAGCGGACTGCCACTGAGGTCAAGGGGGTTGTTCTGCGGGTTTCCGGGGATGGATAGGAATGGATCCCCATCGGGAATGCTGTCAGCCCCCCGATGTTGTCCCGGTCACCGCCAAGGCGGGAGTCGCCCTGGGTCTGGAACGGATGAGGTATTGGAATGTGAGGAGATCCTCGGCGTTCTCCCGTGTCGCATCGCGGATCAGGACGCGTCCGAGCGTCAGCGTGCCCGGCAGCTGGTTCCAATCCACGGCACCGGTCATCTTCCGGACGCAATCCTGGACCACCCACCCGCTGCCCTCGAAAAGCTCGAGGATGCCCCGTCGTGTGAAGAATCGGATGTGGGTGGCATCCAGGAGGCCATGCGGCTGGTACCGGAATTCCCCCTCGACGAGGCCCTGTATGACAGAGAAATGCTGGACGTTGGGAATGCTGGCAATCAGCTGGCCACCCTCAGCGATGAGACCCCGGAGGGCTTGCAGTGTCGTCCAAGGATCATAGAGGTGCTCAAGAACGTCGGCACAGATCACGAGATCCACGGGATCCGACTCCAGCCCCAAACCATCCAGGCCCTCTGTGTCGATGTTCCGCTGGATGCACCGATCAATCCGGGTCTGTGCGACGCTGCAAAATCCTGGATCCAACTCGATCCCTGTGTAGCGGCATCCAGGGAAACGCTGCTTCACCGCGATGCCGGTGGCGCCCGCGGCACATCCGATCTCCAGGACGTGACGGGGAGTCGTCTGTATCAATCCCACGACGTCCATACGGGGAGCGTCGTCGTATTTGACCCGGACCTCCGTGCGCAATGGGGATCCGGGTTTCATGGGCTTTTCGAGGGGGTCGGCTTCAGCCACCAACCGGAATTCCAGCCTCTCGCCCCACCTCCAAGGCGATCGATCCGGGGGACGGCGGGTTGGGGGCGCATGGACATGTTCAGGGGTTGGGTCTGTTGGATTCCGCCGGTAAACCAACCGCCCTGCTGTTTGCTTCGGGAGGCTGGACCAGGTTCCTGTCTGCAGCGATCGAAAGCCACTTGCGCCAGAAATGGATCCGGTTTCGCGCGAGAATCTCGCAGGCTCGGGCGCTTTCCGAGCCATAATACCGAATGACCCGGTGCGGATCCTTGCTGACGCCCCAAGGATGGGAATACCCGGTCACCGGCACGACATAGCCCCTCAGCCCCGCCATCTTGAGCTGCAGCGCCAGATCCCACTCCTCGGTGAAGCATGGCGTGTAGGCGTTCTCGAACAGGATCGTCTTGCGCGTGAACAGCTCCCGCTTGGTCGCGAAAAAGAACCCGGAGACCGAGTCGACAGGCGTTGGCCGAAGGGCCTCGCCCTTTTCGAAATATTTCTGCTCCCCGTAGGTGCTGAATCTGAAGAAGCCTCCCTCGGGGCCCACGACCCCGGCATCCGGAAGCTGCCATAGCGAGCTCTCGAGAAGGTCGATCGCTTCCGCGGTGATCCGCAGGTCCGTATTCATGAAGAACAGGGTGGCTCTGGTCGCGAGGTGGGTTCCGATGTTCCATGCTCGCCCGACGCCCACGTTGACGTTCAGCGACGCGGAGAGGTTGATTCGGGGATGATTCCGGTAGGCCTCGGCCGCCTCGACGGAGTTGAAGACGGCGATCACCTCGCCGTCGACCGTGCTCAGATCCCTGAGAAGCGCATGGAATCCATCCGCCTTGTCCAGGTCCGCATCAAGGACCGGGATGATGAAGGATCGACCACCGGAGATCGGTGAGGCGGCATCGGGTCCGCTGCTCCAGCCGGAGGATCCGACCAGGGAGCGTTCCCGAAGTTCGCCAGCCGAAAACGTGGAGGGTTTCCCCAGGAGACAGACCGCAATCAGGTCTTCGCAGCGATGGCGGTAGGTGTGCGCGGCCAGCACCATACGGGTCCCCCGCTCGGCGATCGCCTCGCGTTCCTCCTCATGGATCAACCAGTGCCGGGCCTGGTCGGGGAGGTCCGGATCGTCGTATATCCCAAGATCCTCACCCGCCCGGAACAGCTCGTCCTGCCCACTTCCTCGAGCGGCATCGGTCAGAAGGAAGGTCCCCGAGCATAGAGTCTCGAAGACCCGCATGTTGAGGTCGTTTCGGAGGGCATTGTTGAAGCCGATGCGGGATTTTGAGAGGTGGGCCGACAGGTCTCTCCAAAAGATCCGACGAGGCTCAATGAGGAGGCGTTCCGCTGCCAAGGATTGGAGCAGATGCTCACGTCTACTGCCTGGTCCTATCGATCCTACGAAGCCTACATCGATCCGCTTGGGAACATCATGCCTGCCGTGGATATCCGGATCACATCCGAGGGGCAGCCAATGGACGTTCCGGATCCCGGCAGCCCTGAACGCCCCTAGGTATTCCCGCTGGGCGATGAACACCTGGTCAAACTCCCTAGCCCATTCCAGATGCGCCGGAAGATTGAGGTGGCTGTCGATCAGATAGCAGGCCTTCGGGCATCGCAGTCCCGATAGGTTCGTCGGATGGTATCCCGGTATGGACTCGATCCAGAGGTAGAGGTCTGGAGGCGGCTGGGTCCCCACGCTATCCTGAAGCACTCGCGGCATTTCGGGAGTCCATTCGAGCGGCAGATCGTGATCGCGCACCGGAAGGTTCATCGTCCGGAGGTCCCACGCATCGATCATCTGGGGTGTGATTCTTGGGCCGCAGGTGATGACACGGTAGTCACGCCGGAGAGCCCGCTCGAAATAGACCGCTGTCGTGTAGGGGCAGGATACGTAGGCGAGCCAGATCACAGGGGCCGCAGGACCGGCACCCGGTTGCATTGCGGCATCGATGTATGGGGAGCGTCCCGGGTTCACGGATGGTGCTTGGTTGTCATTCGACAGGCTGCAAAACTGCAATCCGTGATCGAGCTGTCGCAAGCAACTTCTCAGCGCCGGCAGGGTCGGATGGAGTTCACATGAGACGAATTCTGGTGATCCAGCTCAACCGGACCGGGGATCTGATCCAGACAACCCCACTTGTTGGCGACCTCGTGACGGAGAATCCAGAGATCCAAGTGGACCTCTTGGTTCTCTCGGGCAACGAGGAAGTGGTGCGTGGTCTGTCGGGCGTGGACCGGGTTCTGACCGTCGGCGAGCAGGAGGTGCTGAGGATGAACCATGAGTTGACCGGGGAAGATCCCTCGCTGGTCGGCTCGAAACTCTCGCGGCGGTGGCTTCAGGAATCTGGACTTGGGGATTACGACGAGATCCTGGATGTCTCCACCCAGTGGCTTGGATACTGGGTTGCACGGGAGCTCAAGGCACAGACCAAGGCCGGGGGAGTGTTGACCCGGTCGAATGAACTGCTGTTCGAGGGGGACTGGCCAACCTATCAGGCGGCACTGCTGGATTTCAGGGAATGGAACCGGGTGAATCTCGTGGATCTGTTCCGGGGTTACGGCTGCTCCTCCAGAACGCCGGGTGCTGGACTCCGACCCTATCTGGCCTGTGACACTCACTGGGTCCATGGGCTTGGGAACCCCGGCAGAGGGTTCATTGGCATCAATCCCGGGGCATCCGAGTCCCAGCGCCGTTATCCGGTTGAGGGATTCGTTGCCATCATCCAGGGATGCCTCCGACTCGGGTACTGTCCTCTGTTGGTGGGGGCACCGATGGATCGTCCGATCTGTGAGGAGATCGCCGACGGAATAGGGGGACAAATTCCGAACCTCGCCGGTCGCACCAGGATTCCTGAGATGGCTCAGCTCCTGTCCGGTCTGGCAGCCCTGGTGAGCAATGACACGGGTGCAATCCACATGGCGGCCGCGGTGGGCACCCCGGTGGTCACCCTGTCAGGGCCGGCATCCGCCACCGGCGTGAGCGCCTTCGTCCATGAGACGGGTCCGTGGGGAGAGGGACATGTGGTGCTCCAGGCACCCCTCAGCCAGCCTGGCCACCTGCTTGAGGTCATTACTCCCGCACTCGTGCTGGACACCCTGCAGTGGAGACTGGGTCTGATTCCCGCCGATGCACTGAGGATCCATCTCGAATCCGCGCCCCGGGTGGAGGCGTGGCACGGTGAACGCATCACGGACCCTTCCGATTCCCTTGGGGGAATTCGATACGCCCCCCTTCTTCCGTCCCGCCCATCTACCAGGAACGACGACGCCAGCCGCCTGCGGACCTTCTTCGCCCGGAATCTGGGCCGAGGCACGCAGGAGAAGGTCTCCCATGCCGCTGCGACCGACAGGCTTTTGGTGCCCGGCGAAGTTTCCAGCCTCACATCCCTCGTTTCGGCATTGGAATCGGCGGCATCACGCGCCCGACGCCTGCACCAGCTCGCGGTCTCCGATCCGGAGTCCACGATCCTCCGGACGTCGACGTCGCAGCTCCAGGACCAGATACAGCGCGCCTTCGATTCGGTGCCGGGAGACTCGATAGTTGGCCCAGTGGCTGCCTTTGTCCGCTGGAAGCTCAAGATGACCAGTGCAGAGGGGGGGCTGTCCGGGGTTCTGGGACATCAACAGCGTGTCCTGGAGCGGGCCGGAGATTGGATTCGAATGATGACAGGGAAGGGGATTCCGGGATGACCGCAGGGTTGCCCAGGTGCCTCCGGCCAGCGACTCCGCGCCGGGCTCGGACCCTGAATGGTGAAAGGGATTCCACGCGGACTCCGACCCTCGGTCGGACGCCGTAGGGAACCTCTCCCGTGGCCCGCCATCTGCTGCTGCCCAAGCGGTTGGATGCAGAGACGGCAATCACCAGCCCCGCCAGAGATCTGAAACAGCAGGCATCCCGTCCGGAGGGATGTTGATGACCCCGTGGTGATGTCAGAGCCCCGAAAACCCAGGCCACCGATGCACGACGATCCATACCGACAGAGCCTCCAGAGGATTCTCACGCACATTCTAACCCAGCATCCTGAGCACCTCGATCTGGCCGTTGAGATGGCCCGACGTCAGATTTCGGAAAGGGTCCGGATCGGTGCCGACAGCGTGATCCAATACGGGCCATTCCGCGGGATGAAACTATCCTCCTCGGATTCGCATTGGGGCGGTTCGGACAAGGGCGCCATGATCCTCGGACTCTATGAGAAGGAAATCCTCGATCTCTTGGCGTCCCTGGGCTCCACGACGCGACCGTTCATCAATCTCGGGGCGGCGGACGGATATTATGGTGTCGCGATGCTGGTCGCCGGACTGTGCAGCACATCCTTCTGCTTCGAACTCGACGAGAAGGGGCGGGCTCTGATCCATGAATCCGCCGCGACCAACCGGGTAGGGGATCGGATACGCGTCCATGGAAGGGCAGATCGAGGGTTTCAGTCCTCCATTCCAGTGGAACATCACCAGAACGCCATCGTCCTGATCGACATCGAAGGACACGAGGTCGAAATTCTGGAGGACGAAACGTTCCAACAGTTCAGATCCGGTGACATCCTTGTCGAGCTACACCCTTGGGTGCCCAATTATGCAGGCAGGCTTCCCCGGATGATCCAAGCCTCCGCGGACACACACGACGTCGTCCAAATCCACACTGGCGCACGCGACCTGTCCCAGATTCCCGGACTGAAGAATGTTCCCGACAGCAGCCGATGGCTACTCTGCTCGGAAGGGCGGCCATGCCCGATGACGTGGCTCCATTTCAAGCCCAGGCGGGATCTACCGCAGAGTGGTGTTCAGCCCCGAGGTTCTTCCATGGAACGAGACTGCTGACGCGACTGGGTCTCGACGCAATATGGGCACCCGAATCCAATCGTGGAGGCTGACCCGCCCCACCCGCTCCCGAACCGCCTGGCCCAAGGCATTCGCTGTCTCGAGACGTAAATCAGGATGTAACACCGCCATGACCAGGGAACCCAGGGCTACCCGCTAGGGCGGGGTCATGGGCCGTTCGGGTCGCACGAACCGGATTCCATCTGTTCCAGTGAGTTGGCCCATCCTCTGCTGCAATGGGACTATACCGAGGTCCCACCGACCGCAACCCACTCTCAGGGGGGCGCTTGACTCCAGTGGAACCGCCATCAATCCACACCCCAAGCCGTGGCTGAATACCCAGAAAACGTCCAACAGTTCACCGAAACTTGGTTCATGGGCATGAGGCCGATTTGGGAAAACTTGTTGGGTCAGTTCACTCCTCGGCGCGTACTCGAAATCGGTTCCTTCGAGGGGGCGAGTGCATGCTACATGATCGAAAAGCTCGGGCTTGTCACGCCGCTCGAGATTCATTGCATCGACTCCTGGGAAGGCGGCATCGAGCATCAGTCGCTTGGCTATGACATGTCCGCCGTGGAAAGGCGCTTCGATCACAATGTCCGAATAGCCACCTCCGCCAGCCCCAATCCGGTGGAATTCCACAAACACAAGGGAACGTCGGACATCCATCTTTCCCGCCTGATTGCTGCCGGCCGGAAGGGTTCTTTTGACCTGGTATACGTCGATGGCTCCCACCAGGCGCCGGATGTCCTCATGGATGCAGTCCTCGGATTCAACCTTCTCAGGGTGGGAGGCGTCATGATTTTCGACGACTATACGTGGTTTGAAAATCTGCCCCAGGGAAAGGATCCGCTTCGCTGTCCCAAGCTGGCAATCGACTCATTTATCAACGTAAACTTCAGAAAGATCGAGATCATCAGCGCCGTCCTCTACCAGCTGTATCTCGTGAAGACAGGCGAATGAAGACGGAGGCGCTCCCCACGTCCGCTCCCCATCTACGATTGCCGCAGTCGCGGTAGCATCTATTCAGTCACCCTCCGCCTCATCGGTATCCATTTCGTTAGCGGTGACATTCTCTTTGCGGTCAACGTCTTCATTCTCCAACTCCCAGCCAACCCATCCCGGTTTCAAGAATACTGAGGCAATAGGCTTGAGTCCCAAACTCGGAGGGAGGTTAAATTTTTACCGGACTCGAATGAAAATATTCGGAGCCACCGAATACGTGGGGGGTGACTCGGAGTATTTCCATACTACCAGGGTAGCAGTCGTGGATTCTTATCAAGTATCGAAGCGTACTGGGACAAAGATCCAAAGATTCCATCGGGATCCAATTTTGAGTATCGATCGTATTTTAATTGGCGATCAGACTCCTTCGCCCATCCCATATGCTTGATACGCAGTTGAGATTGGCATAGCCCGTGAAAAATCAAATTGCAGGGAAAGTGGCCACAATGCTGGGCTGTTTCGTTCCATTTATAATTAAAAAATGGAGTGTATCTGAATAGAGTGCCCCAAGGTCTTTGGTGGGCGTTCCAAAGTGCATCCTCTCGGTAATGGGTCGAGTTCCACATGTCATATAACGGAAACCCAACGAACCGTGACTGCTTTTGATTTATAATTTCCCGGAGATGGAATTTTGCGTCGACATCAAGAATTTGATCGGCATCGAGGTTCAAAATCCAGTCGGGTCCAATGGCGGTCGTTTCATTCCATTGTTGTTTTCGGACCGTATGCTCGTTGTGAAATCCAGACTCGCGGTTTCTTATCAATCGAAGTGGGATCCCTTCGAGGCAACGCTCCACAATTGAGATCGTGTCGTCTGTACTTGCATCATCAATGATGACTGCGTTGTGAATTAGTTCTCTATGGGCCAAGAGGGCTTCCTCCAGGTACCGTCCGGATTCATTCCGCACCAGCATCGAGAGTGTGATTCTTGGATGGATCCAACGGTTTGTCGCTTCGTAGGCGATGTAGGACTCAACCTTGGCCAAGTCGGATTCGCGATAGAGGTGGAGAGGGGGATGGTGTGTATCGGCCCACAACTCAAAGCCCAATGCGCGGGCGCGAATACAGAAATGTCGGTCCTCTCCGGTGTATCCGAGGTTGTCGATCTCTGAAAATCGAACCCCTTTTTCGAGGGCGTTCCTCCTGATGAGGGTGCAGGCACCAAGGCCACCAACACGGGTTTGCCCAGGCTGGTACAGGGTGCGGATGAAATTCTGGATCCGCGCGGTGGTCTCCTCGGGGGATAGCTGTTCGTTGCGGCTCCGTTGTGCCAGCTCGTATTGGCCAGAAAGCCAAACTTGTGGTAGAGGATTGTCGGCAGGTGTCCAAGCCGTCCAGAACACCTCACTGATGATGTCCTTGTCAGCGGCAACAAGGCATTTCAGCAAATGGGGGCTGAGGACGAGGTCTGAGTCGACGAGGAACAGGAAATCGAAATTGGCGTCGATTGCAGACTCGATGATGAAGTTTTTCAGCCCGGCAACCCTCCAGATGAGGCTTTCTCGCCACCAGTGTGAATTGTCGTCTTTCCGGTAGGCCTCTGTCGTAGAGGACCTTTGGCTGCGAACCACGTGTGTTTCATAACCTGTATCGAACGATTGGAGCAGACGACTCGACTCAGGTGACTCGTTGTCATCAATGAAGACACAGGACAAAGAGATGCCATCGCAATCGAGACGACGGATGGAAGCCAAGAATTCCGCTAGAATAGCAGGCGACTGATTTACGGGTGAGCCAAGTAGAATTCTCATCTGGTTCCCTTCCGTGGAGCTCTTACGAGGATGACGTTATTGGCGGATCTTGCCACTCTTCAGTTTCAGGGGGGTGAATCGCCACAAACTCATCCGGGGAGCCTCCCAACCTGGGCATTGAAGTGTATCCGCGGGTTGCCATCCACTTCACCGCGACACCCAATCAACTCATGATCTTCGCTCACGGATGTCCGACACGATTGCGGCAACGGCCTCCGCCCTGGGCTTCGCGCCCCGGGGACCTTTGCTGTGGAGTCGGACACTGACGACACCCGCCTCGAGATCCCGCTGACCGATCACCAGCATCGTGTGGACCCGGGCCTTCTCGGCGTCGGCGATCTTGGCTTTGATTGGGTTGCTCCCAAAGTCGCCCTCGACCCGCACGAACTGCGAACGGAGCTCCCGGACAATCCCGTTGGCGTAGTCGAGCAGCGGCTGTTCTTCGCCGATGGTCAGCACCCGGACCTGTTCCGGCGCGAGCCACAACGGGAAATTGCCCGCGTAGTGCTCGATCAGGAACCCGATGAACCGCTCGTGCGTTCCCAGCGGAGCGCGGTGGATGCAGAGCGGGGTCTTCTCGGTGTTGTCGCGGTCGCGGTAGGTGAGGCCAAAACGGGCCGGGACGGCGAAGTCCACCTGGTTGGTGGCGATCGTGAACTCGCGTCCGATCGCGCTCCACACCTGCACGTCGATCTTCGGTCCGTAGAAGGCCGCCTCGTTGGGAACCTCGATGTAGTTGATGCCCGACTCGATCAGGACCTGACGGACCATGTCCTCGGTCTTCTTCCAGAGCTCCGGTTCGTTGACGAACTTCTGTCCGAGCCGTGAGGGATCGTGGGTGCTGAAGCGCATCTGGTAGCGGTCCAGCCCGAAGATCTTGAAGTACTTGAGGTACATCTCGTTCACCGCGCGGAACTCCTCGGCGAACTGTTCGGCGGTGCAGTAGATGTGCGCGTCGTTCATGTTCATCGAACGGACCCGCATCAGGCCGAAGAGTTCGCCGGACTGCTCGTATCGGTAGCACGTGCCGTATTCGGCGAGGCGTAGGGGCAGGTCGCGGTAGCTTCGGGGCTCCGCCGCGAAGATGCGGTGGTGGTGCGGACAGTTCATCGCCTTGAGGTAGTACCTCTCGACGTGACGCGGCGGTGCACCGGCCGGGGCCGACTCCGCAGCAGCGGGAGCCCCATCCTCGGCGAGCTCCATCGGGGGGAACATCGACTCGGCGTAGTAGGGAAGGTGACCCGAGGTCTTGTACATCTTCTCCTTGGCCAGGTGCGGGGTCCGGACCCGGACGTAGCCCGCCTGGAACTCCGTCTCCTTGGCGAGGCGCTCGAGCTCCTCGACCAGCACGCCTCCCTTGGGCAGCCAGAGGGCGAGTCCGGGCCCGACGTAGTCGGAATCAAACGCGAACAGGCCCATCTCGGCCCCGATGCGCCGATGGTCCCGCTTCTTGGCTTCCTCCTGGAGCTTGATCCAGTTCTCAAGGTCGTCCTTGGTCTTGAAGGCCGTGCCGTAGAGGCGCTGGAGCTGCGGGTTCTTCTCGTTGCCGCGGAAGTACGCACTGGCGACGCGCAGCAGCTTGATCGCTCCGGGCTTCACATTGCCGGTCCGCATCACGTGCGGTCCGGCGCAGAGATCCACAAACTCCCCGTTCTGGAAGAAGCTGATCGCCTCGCCCTCAGGGATGTCGGCCAGACGCTCCAGCTTGAACCGCTGTCCCTTCGCCTCGAAATGGGCCCGGGCCTCGTCGCGGGTCTTGATCGACTTCTCGAAGACCTGGTTCTCCTTGGTGATCTTCCGCATCTCCTCCTCGATCTTCGGGAAGTCGTCGGGGGTGAACCGGTGCTGGAGGTCGAAGTCGTAGTAGAAGCCCTCGTCAGTCCAGGGGCCGATGTCGAGCTGGGCATCGGGCCAGAGCCTCAGGACGGCGGTGGCCAGGATATGGGCGCACGAGTGGCGGAGGCGGGCCAGCTCGTCGATCTGGTCGCGCTGCTCAAGGGTCTTGCGCTGCACGTCCGACTTAGCGGCTTCGAACTGGGACGGGTCGTTCTGGTTCATGGGTCTATTCTGGAAATGAAAACGCCCCGGACCGGTTCTCGGTGCGAGGCGTCAGGCGTCCTCTCCTCCGGGGAAAGGACGCTATCGGGTGGTCGTCATGGGGTCTCGGCCACGAGTCACGGAAGCATCAAGCCAATCGCCCCCCGATTCCGCAACGGGATTCTGGGGAGGGGCCTCACACGGGGACGCGGAGGGAGGAAAGAGAAAGGGGATTCATTGGATCGTGTTCTGATCTGCTGGGTGAGCTAAACGAGACGATCGGTATGGACACCCGGGTTATGGAAGGAGGGAGAGCGTTTTGGGGGCGTTGTTGAACTGATCCCGCACCCAGCACCTGTGGGGGTCCCAGAACGTGTCGAAATCATCACAGCCGGTTCTCGTGGTCTTCGTCCTCTCCGGCCTCCTCCGCGTCGCCGCGTGAGTCCCCCTGGAATTCGGCTGGTCATCGGGACGGCAGTGCGGATCTGCTGGAGCCATTCCCATGCCTCTGCATCCGCCCTCCGTCTCCCGGCGTGACTTCCTCCGTGCCGGAGGAGTCCTGACCTCATCCCTCGCCCTCGGGAAAGCTTCGGGCCTCCTCGCAGCGGAGAACCCGTCCCGGCGGATCCGGGTCGGGGTGATGGGACTGGGTCGTGGGCGCGATCATGTAAATGCCTTTCTGCAGGTGCCGGGGGTGGAGGTGGCCTGGGTCTGTGATGTCGATGAACGTCGTCTGGCTCCAGCGGTCAAGGCGGTGTCCGACAAGACGGGGCGTGAACCCCGCACGGCCAGGGATTTTCGTCGGATGCTGGAGGATCCGGGCGTGGATGCCGTCTCAATAGCCACCCCGAATTTCTGGCACGCGCCGGCCACCGTCCTCGCCTGTGCCGCAGGGAAGCACGTCTACGTCGAAAAACCGGGAAGCCATAACGCCCAGGAGGCGGAGTGGATGGTGGCGGCGGCACGGAAACATCGACGTCGGGTCCAGATGGGCAATCAACGTCGGAGCCTGCCCGAGGTCCAGGAGGCGATCCAACGCCTCCGGGAAGGGGAGATTGGTCCGGTACGATCCGCGCGCTGCTGGTACAGCGCGGCTCGCCCCAGCATGGGTCGTGGCAAACCCACACCGGTTCCCGCCTGGCTCGACTACCCGCTCTGGCAGGGTCCGCTACCCGAGCGGCCGTTCGTCGACAACCTCATCCACTACAACTGGCACTGGCGTTGGTTCTGGGGCGGGGGAGAGCTGGCGAACAATGGGATTCATACCCTCGACCTTGCCCGATGGGGACTCGGGGTGGGGCATCCCGTGCGGGTCGCCGCGGTTGGGGGACGGTATGCATTCGACGACGATCAGGAGACCCCGGACACCTTGGTGGCAACCTATGATTTTGGGCATTGCGCCGCGGTCTGGGATGGGAGCAGTTGTTCTCCCAGGAACGGGGAGAAGCTTCCGCTCGTAACGTTCTATGGGGATCGCGGGACCTTGAGCATCGATTCCCGGTCGGGATATCGGGTGCAGGATCCCGAGGGACGGGAGACCCGGGTCGTGCCGGGGCGATTCAGCGATGTTCCCCACTTCAGCAACTTCGTCGCTGCGATCCGGGAGGAGGCCCCATTGAACTCCGAGATCGCCGAAGGGCAGGTCAGCACCCAGCTCTGTCATCTGGGGAACATCGCATGGAGACGCCATGCGGAGCTCCAGGTGGACCCCCGAACGGGTCGGATCATCGATGCCGACCGGTCGATGCGACGCCTCTGGGGGCGCGAGTATCGTCCGGGTTGGACCCCCCGGGTCTGAGCCGGACGTCAGCGCGGGTAGACCGACTCGATCCAGCGGAACCGCTGCGTGTCGTTGATCGGCTCACGGCTCACCCGCAGGGCCTCGGGCTTTCCGGCTGCAGCATAGGTAGACTCCACCCAGGCGGTGGTGAAACGTTGACCGACGTTGTGGAGGTTCAGGGGTTTGGGGGCGGCCAGAGCCACCGCGCCATCGAATCCCCCGAGGAGTCGGATGCCCGGGACAAAGATCTCCGGGGCGCTCATCGCGGCGTCATCGGCCACGTCCAGGTTGCCGGCGTCGGCCAGGGTCGCATCGGCCAGGCGCGCGGCCGACAGCGCCCAAAGTCCGGCGGCGTCCTCGCCGATCAACACAATCCGAGCACCGGGGAAGATCTGCCGGGCGTAGGCAATCGCGGTGGCGACGTCCTGGACCCGCTCCTGGAGGACGGTGCGGTTGTAGGTGTTGAAGAAATTCGTGAACGGGGAGCGCGCCAGGATGGCCGGGTCCCGCTGTGGGCCCGTCTGGAAGGCGTCGAACGCGAGCACGGGGATGCCCGCCGCGACCAGGTTGACGGCCTGTTTCTCCCAACGTCCACCGGCCCCGATGGCGGCCTTGCCGTCGGGATGCGCCAACACGACGGCAGCCCGTGGGTTGTCGACCCGAGTCATGGCCAGACGCCGCTCGATCCGATCCCCACGTCCGGTCCGTCCGAACGCCCCTGCGATCTCCAGGCGGGTCTTCTCCGATCCATCCAAGGCGAACGCCCGGGACCACGTCGGGGTCAATGTCTGCACAAACCGCGCATGGCCTTCAGGGTCCGTGGGCCTGAGCTTCTCGAGATCCCGTTGCCGCTGCTGGATCCAGGCCGCCGTGTACTCGGCTTCCGTGAGGGCGTCGGGTGGATAGTCCTCATCCAGGAAGACCTTGAGCCTGTCCCGAGGCGGCATCGTGAACGGCTTCTCTTCGACCGGTCCAGGCGGCTGTCCCTGGAGCCACCGCGCCATCCAGGCATACATGGCCTGGCGGGAGGTCCGATTGTAATTGTGGGGGAAGTCGAACCGCACCGCGCTCATGTTCCCAGGAGCTCCGAGGAACTGGTAGACCTTGGCGACGTCGGGCCCTTCGACCTCGAGGGTGGTCTTGGTCCAGTCGCCGGTCGCGCCGATCAGAAGCTGGGGCCTCGGCGCAGCGGCCGCGGCAAGGTCGATGTTCGAGAAGTCCACCCGGAGACCCGGAGAGTTTTCGCAAGAGCAGCCGCCCTGCATGGTGTGGGATACCATGACGGCTGGGACCGTGACCTTGATGCGGTCGTCGACCGCTGCGAGCAGGAAGGACTGCGTGCCCCCCCCGGAGGCACCGGTTATGCCGATCCGGTTGGCATCGACATCAGGCAGGGAGACCAGGAAGTCGAGGGCCCGCATACCAAACCAGAGCTGCTGGCCCATGAGGCTGAGATTCCAGAGCTGATTCGTCGTATTGCGGAAGAGGGTGACATGGTTGTCGTAGAAATTGGTCCGCACGAATGACCGGTCCGCGTTCCGGGGCGAGAACTGGGCGGAGTCATTGTAGCCAATCATGTCGTAGCTGAAGACGACGAATCCCATGCGGGCCAGCTGGATGCAGCGTCCGGGCACGCTGGCGGTGTCGGTGTTCTCGAGGCGTCCGCTGGCCCAGTGCCCGTGCGGGCTGAGCACGGCGGGGAAGGGGCCGGAACGTCCCTTCGGCCGGTAGAGGTTCCCGGCCAGGTAGACACCCGGGGAAGGCTGGAGATGAACCTTCTCCGCGGTGAAGCCATCGCCTTGGAAGGGTTCGGTCACGCGCTCCAGCAGGGCCGACTTCGCAGGTGCGGGCCAGAGTCCGCAGCTGTGGAGGATCTGCGCCCGGATGTCGGCCGCGCGCTGCCGCCATTCCGCGGTAGTTGCCGGCGGGATGAAGGGGCGTGGGGTGTTTAGATCCCGGACCACCAAACCCCGTGTGTCTGCTTGTGGAAGTTCGGCCCGCAGCACGGGAACACAGGTCAGGGACAAGGCCACGAAAAACCAGATCGGGCGGACGCTCGGCATGTGCCGACGCTACTGAAGTTGAACGGCCAATGCCATCCGGTCGTGCCTGCTGGTCCCACGCTTCGCTCTCGCACAGATCCCCGGCGCACAGGCACTCTCAGCCCATCTCACCTCCATGCCGTCACTCGTTTCCTCGCCCACGTCCGGAATCTTTCCCGCCCTCTGGTTGCCAACCGACCGGGAGGGTCGCCTCATGGAATCCGCTATCCGCGGTCATGCGGCCTACCTGAACCGTTGTGGCGTCCACGGACTGATGGTCCTGGGCACGACCGGGGAGTTCCCGTTCTTCAGCGCGGACGAACGGTCCGAGCTGCTGTCCCGAGTGGCGGAGTGGGTGGCCCCGCTCCCGGTCATGGCGAACATCAGCGACATCTCGCCCCGGGTCGTGGCCCGACTCGCCCGGGTGGCCCGGGATTCTGGCTGTGCCTCAGTGGCGATTCTGCCGCCCTGGTATTTCCAGGTCAGCCAGCCCGACCTTCTGGAATTTTTCCTCCGCGCCGCCGAGGCGGCATCGCCCCTGCCGGTCTTCCTCTACAATTTCCCGGAGCGGGTCGGGAATCCGATCCTGCCGGAGACGGTCGCGGCCTTTGCCGACCGCGCCCCCCTTGCCGGGATCAAGCTCAGTGGCGGAAACTGGGATCTCCACGCCACCATGATGTCCCTCGCCCGGGAACGGGGCTTCGGCGTCCTCACCGGATGGGATGTCCGGCTGACCGACGCCATGGCCCTCGGGTGTTCCGGGTGCATCTCCGGGCTGTCGAACTTCACCGTGGAGCCGCTGATTGCCGCGTTCCGGGCCATGCAGGCCGGGGACTGTACGACGGCCGATCGCGCGATGGCGGAACTCCGCGAGACGGCGGCAGCCCTCGAGGGCCTGTCGTTCCCTCACGACATTCCTGCTGGCATGGAGGCCCGGGGCTTCGTCACGGGTGAACCCAAGCAGATCCTGTCGACCAGCACCGTGGCGGCCCGGCAGGCCGTCACCACCCGGCTCCGGAGCCGGTTCCAGAAGCTTGGACTCGCATGAACCCCGACGGCACCGGAAACGGACTCCGCCTCGCCCGTTACGCCTGGCTGGTGGTGGCGCTACTGTTTCCAGTTGCGCTGCTCAACTACCTCGACCGACAGATGATCGCGTCGATGAAGTCCTCCGTCATGAAGGACATCACCGACATCGGACGCGAGGCCAACTGGGGCTACATGCTGGGCCAATTCAAATGGGTCTATGCGTTCCTGAGTCCGCTCGGTGGGTACCTGGCGGATCGGTTTGGCCGACGATGGACCATCTGCGGCAGCCTGATGGCATGGTCGGTGATAACGTGGGTCACAGGACGCGTGACCAGCTTCGAGGGTCTGCTCTGGGCCCGGACCCTCATGGGAGTGAGCGAGGCGTTCTACATTCCCGCCGCCCTCGCGCTCATCTCGGACTACCACGTGGGTCCGACCCGGTCCCGGGCCGTGGGAGTGCACCAGATGGGGATCTACTGCGGGGTGATCCTGGGTGGTTTCGGGGGCTATGTGGCGGATGCCCCGGACTGGGGATGGCGCTCGGCGTTCAACCTCACGGGGCTCGCCGGGATCCTCTATGCGATCCCCCTGGCGATGCTGCTGCGGGATCGGACGGCCTCGATGCCCGAGACGCCGCGATCCTGTTCCACCTCGCCTGTAGCGGTGGTGTCGGAGCTCCTCACCAATGTCTCGTTCATTCTGCTGGTGCTGTACTTCACGCTCCCGGCGCTGGCGGGCTGGGTGGTCCGGGACTGGATGCCTGCGATCCTCCAGAAGAGCTTCAACATCAGCCAGGGCATCGCCGGGGTCTCGGCGACGCTGTATTGGCAGTCAGCCGCTATGGCGGCCGCGGTGGGTGGAGGCTGGCTGGCCGACCGCTGGATGCGGCATTCGGACCGCGGTCGGATTCGTGTCAGCGCCCTCGGCATGATGCTGATCATCCCGGCGCTGTTCGGCGTGGGCAATTCGACCAGTCTCAACTCCTTCTCCCTGGCGATCGGCTCCCTGGTGCTCTTCGGCATCGGTTGGGGATTCTTTGACGGCAACAACATGCCGATCCTGTGCCAGATCGTTCGACCCGAGCTTCGGGCCACCGGCTACGGCCTGATGAACCTTGTCAGCATCAGCTGTGGCGGACTGGCGGACTGGGGTTTCGGGGCGATGCGGGATCGGGGGGTCCCGGTGAACGTCATCTTCTCGGTCTTCGCTAGTGCCTGCGTGGTGTCCGTCGTGCTGGTGCTCTTGATCAAGCCCAGCAAGTGCATTCGGTGACGTTTTGAGAGGCACCGCCTCGGTAATCGCGCGTCGAAGAGGGGGAAGGGGACTCCCACATCACCGTGAGAGTCTTCGCCGGAATGCCTCTCAGCCCCAACAGGTCAACCGGGCCGATGGTGTCCTCGGATCAATAGGAGTCGACGCGTCTCCGGAGTGACTTTGAAGAGCTCTCCCGGCGGCAGGCTCTCGACCCAAAAAATTTGGCCAGCAGCTGTTTCCCCGATCACGAGCTGTCGTCGAACCGCCGCCGGAATCTTACGGTTCACAAACAGATCCTGGAGCTTGGAACCTCGCTTTCGACCCAGCATCTGGAAGCGGTCTCCGGGGTTCCAGTGCCGGAAGATGACCGAGGGGCCAACGGCGTGGGCGTCTAAACACTCCCATCCGGGGATTCCAACGAGCTGGGGATCCGAGCAGCGCGTCGGCTCCAAGCGCCACTCTACGAATCGATTTCCGAGCGGCTGGGTGCCACTAGAGCCAAGGGAGATCTCAGCACGTTGGGACGAGAACCGGTCGTGGGATTCACGCCGGGCAAATCCGCCACCGGAGCGCCATTCCAGGTCAATCCCCGGAGCAACGGTGACGATTTGCCGCCCCCGGAGGCGTTCCAGCGGGTCGAACCCCACGTCATGTCCCAGCTCCCAGAGTTCCTGCCGCAGCACCCAACGCTGGAGGGCAGGGGACAATGACTCGAAGGGCAGACGATCCGGATTTCTGCGCCACGCCTCCGCCTCATCCGCCAGGTGTTCCGCCTCATCGCCCAGCAGCTCGGCGGTGCGGCAGAGCACCCCACGGATACCTGGATTGAACTCCCGCTCCAGCAACGGTAGGAGGTCGTGTCGGACCCGATTGCGCAGAAGAGTTCGATCGGAGTTGGAGGAGTCCTCCCGAAAGGCGATGGCCTCGCTCGTTGCGAACCGGAGCAGCTCTTCGCGATGACACCGCAGCAGGGGGCGGATCAGTGTGAGTTCCCCCGCTTTGGGGATCTGAAACGGAGCGAGACTCCTCCAGGTCATGCCGGCGAGCCCCTCGCTTCCGGCACCCCGGAGCAGGCGAAGCAGCAGCAGCTCCGCCTGGTCGTCGGCATGATGGGCCGTTGCCTCGGTGCCGATTCCCTCCTTGGCGGCCGTGGACGCGAGGAATCGGTGACGCAGGCGACGCGCCACCATCTCGAGAGATTCCTTGGAACGCTCGAGAGCTTCGCGGACCCGAAGGGTGCCGACATGACACCGGATCCTAAGGTTCTGACACGTCGTCTCGACGAACGCCGCGTCGGCATCGGATTCCGCTCCACGAAGCCCGTGATTGGCATGGGCGACCACGAGGTCGAGCCGCGGACGCCGCATCCTGGCCAGCACGTGAAGAAGGACCATCGAATCCAGACCACCCGACACCGCCACGAGGAGTCGTCGATCCGCGGGTAGGAGCCGGTGCTGTTCCAGCTGCGCGGCGATCTGGCGAGGGAGATCCAACACGGGGCTAGGCTAGTTGGCGGTGCCCCGGCTTGGGAGCCCAGACCATCATCCGTGCCGGGTTAAAGGAAGGCACAGGGATGGACGTCGCCAAGAACCCCGTGATGCGTACTCGTTGAAATGCCGTCACCACCACCGATTGCGCCATTTGGCCTCCGCGACGTGCCGGACGATCGCGGTGCCCCACTTTCCCGCACACTTCCCCGCTTGGCGCGCGGATCGGCTGTCCGTAGCGTCGGCAGATCGAATGCGTCTTACCCCCTGGGGACTTGCCATCCTGCTGACCGCCTCCGCCGTCGGACAGGAGACGTCGTCGTCGCAGCCCGAGGCGGAGGTCGTGATCACCTCAGCCGACGGCATGGGGGAGGTGGAGATCGACCGGAAGACCAACATCGCAACGGCGCGCAACGGTGTCGTGGTCCGCTTCCGCACCGCCATTCTCACCGCCCAGCGCGTGCGGATCAGTGCCGACACGGGAACCATCGAGGCAGAGGGGGATGTCTCGATCCAGGAGAACCGAGCCGATGGCGCAGCCGTCCTCTGGCGGGGTGAGCAGGTGAAGTACGACTACGTCAATCGCAAGGTCGAGTCGGAGCGCTTCCGTTTTGGTTCTCCCCCATACTTTGTTGGCGGTGAGAGCCTGCGGGCTGGGTCCACCAACCAGGTCCAGACCGCCACGAATGCGTTCGTGACGACCGATGACGTCGCAGAGCCCGGCATCCGCATCAAGGCCCGGAGCCTGACCGTCACGGACAACAAGACTCTCACCGCACAGGATGCCACGGCCTTCGTGGGCCCGGTGCCGGTGATGTATTATCCGAAGTTCACCGAGTCGCTCGGGGAGCGACGGTTCTCCTGGAGCGCCAGCCCGGGATATCGCAACAGCTGGGGTGCCTTCCTCCTGGGATCGTACAACCAGAACTGGAACGAATCGCTCCAGACCGCGCTGGAGCTCGACTACTACAGTCGTCGTGGCCCCGGCATCGGTCCGACGGCCAAGTACGATCTCGGCCAATGGGGGCAGGGGCAGGGCCAGGTCTACTACATCAACGACCGGCTCGGTGGCACCAACTTCTTCGGGGGTGCGCTTCCCGAGAATCGGGGACGGGTCAACTACAGCCACTTCGCGAATCCCTACCAAGACTTCTATCTCAAGGGGACGGTGCGCTATCAGAGCGATCCGAACATCGTCCACGACTTCTTCGACAACGAGTACCGGTCAGACACACAGCCTCTCACTCTGTTCGAGGCCCAGCAGCTCTGGAAGAACTACACGCTTGGGGTCATCACGGTCCCGCAGGTCAATACGTTCCAGCAGCAGGTCGAGCGACTGCCGGAGGTGACCTTCAGTGGCAATCGTCAACAGATCGGCAAGACGCCGCTGTACTACGAGAGCCAGAACCGTGCGGGTTATCTGGAGTTCCGCGGGGGCGACTACGCCTCGACCAACTACTCGGCGTTCCGCGGAGACACGTTCCACCAGGTGACCCTGCCGTACACGGCGTTCGGCTGGCTAAACGTAATCCCGAGGGCAGGGGGCCGGTTCACGGCGTACTCCGAGACGACGGGCCTGCCGCTGGAAGCTCAGAACCGGTGGATATTCAACACCGGCGCCGAGGTCACTGGTAAGGCGTCGGCGCTTTGGCAGAACACGAAGAGCGGGTTCTGGGATCTCGACGGTCTCCGGCACGTGATCCAGCCGTCGGTGAACTACGCCTACGTGCCGACGCCGAGTGTTCAGCCGTTCCTGCTGCCGCAGTTCGATCGTCGGACGCCATCGCTCGAACTCGATCCGGTGGAGTTCCCGGACAACAACTCGATCGACTCGTTGGATTACCGGAACGTGATCCGGCTTTCGCTCTTCAATCTCCTCCAGACCAAGCGATCCGGGAACGTGAAGCCCTTCGTGGCCTGGAACCTGTACACGGATTGGAATGTCGGGGATCTCCAGATTCCCAGCACCCAGGTCACCAACTCCCGGTTCAGCGACGGCTACTCGCGCCTGATGCTCCAGCCACGCGATTGGTTCGCCTATGGAAACCTGGTCCGCTACGACATCGTGGGCAGCCAGGTGAAGGAGTTCGACAATCTGGTCCAGTGGACCCCGGTTGAATCCTTCAACTGGACGGTTGGCAACCGCTACCTGGTCGGCATCCCGGCACTCGGACTTCTCGATAGCAGTCTGTTCTACTCGGGCATGGGATACCGGGTGAACGAGAATTGGAGCCTCCGGATGAGCCAGCAGTTCGAGGCCAAAACCGGAACCATGCAGGCCCAGTATTACACCTTGTCGCGGGATTTCCGGAGCTGGGTCGGCGCCTTGACGGTTCGACTCCAGGACAATGGCGTGAACGGGCTCAACTGGACGGTCGGTGTTGGCTTTCAGCTGAAGGCCGCAGCGCGTGGAGGGGCGTTGGACAATGATTTCGGTCCAAACCGCCTCATGGGCTATTGGAACTGAAGCGGGAGAAATTCCACGGGGCAGGCCTACACCTCGGTTCTAGGCATATCCCGACTAAATATAACATTTATTGTAATCGTTCAGGAGGGTCGTGCGGAGAGGTCTCGAAGACGCTCCAGCGCTTCGACCGCGAATGGGCTTTTGACCGGGCTCATCGTCCGGGTTTCCAAGGCCTTCAGTCCTTCGAGCGCCTTGGCGTGGGCCGATTCCCGGGCTCCTTCGGCGAGCAGCACGGCAGATTCGGCACGCAGTCGGGTCGCGGGATCGAAATCCATCGGACCTGCGGAATCCAACCAGGTCCGAGCCAGCCTCGGATCCGATCCTGCCGTTGACACCATCCAGGCGTACTCACACCGAACCGTGGCTGCGAGGAGCGGCACGAGTTTGTCTTCGGACGCCGCAAGGGTCTCCAGATGTCTCCGGGCCGTCTCCCAGTCCTGCCGGTCTGCCGCGTGCAGATAGGCGTTGAGGCGCGCGTAGAGGTCGTACAGCGAGCCGTCGTCCAGGCTCAGGGAGCGCTCGAGCAGGCCCGGATCCAGGTCCCGCGGTCGTGTCCCAGACAGCTGCTCCATCGTCAGGACCATCATGGCGATCTCCTGGTCGGTTTTTGGACCCCGCCGGAACAGGTCCCAAGCGCGTCGTCCGTCCGACTTGAACCCGCCCGCAGTGAAGGGCGCCAGCGTGAGGACTGCGAGGAGCAGCGAGAGGGATGCCGTCACCGTCAGCACGCCAGCCCCAGCCGTGGCAACCCTTCCGGAGACCGGTTCCACCACCAGCAACAGCCCCTGGAGCAGGCCCCACAGAACCAGACTCGCGATGGGTCCGCCTAGGACCATGACGACGAGTTGTCGGGCGGTCAGCCGACTGCAGTCGCGGGGCAGACAGGCGCCCATCCCGCCCGCCACGTTGACGCTCCGATTCCATCCCCACTGGATGCCCTTGGGAGTTCGGAGGACCTTGATGGGGCCCACCACCCACAGTAGAAAGCGTCCACCGATGAGCCAGCCCCCGATGATATGACCGAGCTCATGAATCCCAACCGCCACGAGCCACGCCACCGGCACCGAGGCCAGCAGGATCAGCAGCGATCCGATGCTCGCCGAAGAGCTTGTCCCACCGGACGGTTTTCCGATGAACCACGGAACGATAAAGGCTCCGATCAGGCCCCCGACAACACCACCCACCACCGTGCCCTTCCAGCTTTGTGCGAAGGACTTCTTGGTGCGGCGCTCCGGCGGCTTGATCCAGTCCATGGCCCCTGCCCTTCGCCCTCAACATCCCCTGCCCTAGTCCTGGCCCCAGCCAAAATTCAGTCGGCCGTTCCTCAGGAATGGCCAGAAGACCATCCAATGCCGCCCGATCACCCGCTCCTGCGGGAAATCCGGAACGGGCCAGTCGCGGGAATCCGCGCTGTTCATGGTGTTGTCGCCGAATGTGACATAGTGGTCCGGTCGGATCTGCACCTCGGCCTTGCCGTCCGGGAAGTTGCGGGTCGGGCCTGGATTCCCCCAGGTCTGCTGCCACACAGTGCCATTCACATGACCTGAATAGCGGTCCGCCACCGGGGGCTGGTTCGGGTCGAACGCGAAGACCTTGTGGAACCCGGGATCGTTCGTCGTGAGCTCGCGGCCGTTGATGTACGTGTGCCGGTCGTCTCCGATCCGCACCGTTTCGCCGCCGAGTCCAACGAGCCGCTTGATGTAGTGCGTGTTCGCGGTCATGCCCGGATGCTTCTCGGAGCGGAACACGATGATGTCACCGCGCTCGGGCCGTCTGAAATTGTACGACACTCGCTCGACGAACAGATGGTCGCCTGTGGTCACCCGCGCCCGGGCGATCTCCTCGCCCTTCCGGAACCGACGCTTCTTCATCGTACGACGCGCCTCATCGAAGAAGCCCAGCTGCCGCGGGAAGCTCTCGGGCGGGAACCAGACCGTGATGGGACCTGCAGTCGTCTGGATGTTCTGCTTCTTCACGAAGGGCATCACCATCGTGGGATTCTCATCCCAGTTGGTGATCTCGAGGTCCTCGGGAGCCGTGATCTGGTAGTAGCTCACCCCATAGGCGACCTTCTCCCAGATCCGCATCGGCCAGGACGGCACCGGGGTGTTGGTGTCGCGCAGATCCTCATAAGTGACACCCCAGAGGGTGGGCTGGGCCGACCCGGTCGGGATCACCATCGGTTGAATCAGGAAGGCACGGCTCCCGACGATCAGGACAGCGATCTCGAGCAGCATCAGGATGTTCTCCCGAATGCTGGGATTCGGGTAGGTCTTGAGCCACTTGGAGGCGGTGCTCTCCAGGTTGTCCATCGCATCGAGGATGGAGGAATGGGGGGCACCACCGCGGACTGTCTGCCGGAAGTCCTTCAGCGCCTGTTCCATGGCTTGGACGGCCTGGGGAGCGAGGATATCCCGCTGGTGGTTGAGGAGCTTCCGAACCGCATCCTCCATCTCGGAGGCCTTGCGGAGTGTCCGGGAAAACAGCCAGCGCAGGTAGTACATGAAAAAAGTAGGAGCAAGGTGCCCGCTGAACAATCCGAAGGCCAGCGTGGACCGGCGTGGTCTTGGATCACCCAAGAGTCATGCTGAGGAACACGGGCCTAAAGGCGTCAACACCGAGCGACCTTGCTGTCGCCTCGGGAGCCGAGTCGAATCCGAGCTGGATGGCGGCCCGACCGTAGAGAATCAAACGGACTGGATGATCGAGATGACGATCCAGGGTCAGCAGGATTCGGGTCGCATTATTCATGGGTCGGCTCCGGGCGGATCCACCGGCTTTGGACCCCACGACCTTCCCGGGTAATCGCCGTCATCGCGACGAACCGAGTGGGATGTGGCAGCACTCCCGCCGGAATCGATCCCCGCACTGGAAGCTCCCGCAGGAGAAAGGACCAGAGAATGTTGTCCGGCTCGGTGATGCTCCCAGCCTTGGCAATTTCCCTGACGACGGCCTCGGACCTCTCGAGGCGAGCCAAACGCGCCAACCTCTTTGGATCATTGCCTCGCGCTCCCAGCATGGCTGCCCCCATTCGGATCAGGGCTGGGGACCATTCCTGGCCCCCATGGAGGAGGCCGATCGAGAGCTCCTCGTTGGAAATCGTATCCTTTCCGGGGTCGAGCACCTCTCCCTGGACGGCGTCTCGGTAGTACCCACACCCACGTTGAACTGCCAACCGCATGAGGGATTCCGCATCACCCAGACCCGATGCCCTGAGGCGCCGCTGAAGCGGTGAGCAATGGCTCGTGGTTCCGAGCCGGCGGAAAAGTGTCGGCACGGAAAAACGCTAACCCGGAGACGGAATCCATTCAATCTCGTCGGGCTCGGTGCCCAAGAGCTCCCCTTCCCTCGTGCCTAATCCGGCTGATGTGACGACAATCCGGTCTCCAGGACCTCGGACCGAGTCTTTGGCGCGTAGCGGAGCTTCAAGACCTGAAAGACATGCACCAGCAGTTCTCCGATGCTGAGCAAGAATGGCACCCAGAGGAGATCGAGGCACCGCTGCCGTGCGGCCAATGAGAGAATACCCTGGGTGTAGTCGGAACCCAGGCCGATCAGGCTCTCCATCAGAAGTCCGAGCGAAATGGTGCCAAGACCAAATCGGGAACAGGTCAGGTTGCGAGCACGGTCCAGACCTTCATGGGGCACACATAACTCCGGTCTGATCAGACGGCCTTGATCTCCACCCGGGCAGCCGGAACCCTGAACGTGAACTCAGGCTTCTGCCGTTTCGGCCTCGACCTCAGGGAATCCGATACTGTCGGCGCAGAATCGCCGCGTAGAGTGACGATGGCAGAATCCAGGAAAGGAAAATCAGCAGGTTGGAGTTGCGACCCACCGGATACCGAAGACGTCGTCCTGAATCCACCGCGGCCCGGAACACGGTCTCCGCAATGAACTCCGGGGCGTCTCCCGAGGCGCCCGCCCGTGCCGCGACTTCCCGGCATCGACTGAGGAATTCGCGGTATTCGGCGGGATCCCTGGCCAGATCCTCACCGGCTTTGGACCCATAGAACTGGGTCTTCACGTTTCCCGGCTCGACGAGCCTCACCCGGATGTTGAAGGGGCGGAGCTCGAAAGCCAGCGACTCCGAGAAGCCCTCCACGGCCCACTTCGATGCCACGTAGTGGCTGTAGCCCGGCAGCGCGACCCGACCCACCATCGAGGACACTTGGACGAGGGTTCCACCGCCTTGACGTCGAAAGATGGGAATGGCCTCACGGGTCACCCTCATGAGCCCGAAGACATTGGTCTCAAACTGCCTCCGGATGGTGTCGTCCCCGGAGTGCTCGTGGACACTGACGGAACCAAACCCGGCGTTGTTGACGACGACGTCGATCCGCCCATGGGCCTCCAAGACCTGGCGGAATGCTTCCCGAACACTGGACTCCGAGTCGACATCAAGTCGGAAGCAGGAAACCCCAGGAAGCCGTCCTAGTTCCGTCGCCAGCTCCGGAGACCGGAGGGTAGCGGCGACGCGCCATCCGGCGTCGGCGAACCGTTGTGCAGCGGCCCGGCCGATGCCGGTCGACGTTCCAGTGATCAAGACGACTTTCTGCATATCCAGTGGAATGGAGAGCGAGCCCGGGTTTCTTCCTAGAGGCTCTGTCGATCGGCTGAAACCAGCAATGCCGACATTCGAAATCAGACCGCCGTCACAGGTGCTCATCCGGCCGCGGTGCCCCCCCCTCATCCAGTTCTGGGAATCGCAACAAAACCATTCCACCCTTGGGCCTCAAACTTTTCCTACCATGTCGCTTTCCTCATCGGCCAGCACGGGCCTTCACCGCCACAGCGTCAAGGGCAAGGGCGATGGGCTCCCCGCCGGCGGGCCGCTCAGGCACCTGGTCCGGTTCATCGTCTATGTCTTCCTGCCGGCTCTGGCCGGAGTGGCGATGTGGACCCTGTGGCGGGGGTGGTTTTCGCCGGTAGACCTTGCCCTCTTCGTCGGCTTCTACCTCATGAGCGGACTGGGAATCACCCTGGGCTACCATCGGTTTTTCACCCACCAGAGCTTCCGGACGACGCGGTGGATCACCTGGTTGCTCGGGGTGATGGGGAGCATGGCCCTGCAGGGGCCGGTGATCTGGTGGGTCTCCACCCACCGGGTGCATCACCAGCATTCCGATGACGACGAGGATCCCCATTCGCCTCATGCGGGACGTCCCAATGGATTCGGGGATACACTTCGGGGCTTTGTCCATGCCCACATTGGCTGGGTCCTCGAGTACCAGCCCCGAGATCGGTCACCTCAGGTGAGAGATCTCCTCGCCGACCCACTCTGCGTTCACCTCGACGCGTGGTTCCCCTTCTGGGGAGTGTTCGGGATGGTCGCGCCGGCCGTGATTGGAGGATGCGTGACGCAGTCTTGGTGGGGTGCCTTGTCTGGATTCCTCTGGGGTGGTGTCGTCCGCGTCTTTCTGGTCCACCACGTCACCTGGAGCGTCAACAGCATCTGCCACCTCTGGGGTTCCAGGGACTTCGAATCCCGCGACGAGAGCAGGAACAACGTCGTGGTGGGGCTGCTCGCACTGGGAGAAGGCTGGCACAACAACCACCATGCCTTCCCCTACAGCGCCCGCCATGGACTCCAATGGTGGCAGCTTGATCTCAGCTGGATCGTGATCCGCATCCTCTCGGCGCTCGGTCTGGCCACGCATATCCGGACCGTACCAATGGAACGGATCGAGGCCCTGCGCCGCAGGTAGCACCACCCCGGATTCGGGGCTGTTGAGTCTGAGCCTCCAGGAGCACCTTAGGGCCGTTTCATCAAACCGGGCGCTCGACGAAATCTTTAGCCACCAGCGATTCGCCACGATGTCATCTCCAGATCAGCCCGCCGCATCCACGGGACATTCCCTGTCGTCGTATGTTGCCCCGGAGGATCTTATCCCCTATTGCCCCATCCACGAATCCGAGTGGGGAACCCTACGCCGGCGGGCCCTGGTGGACCTGCTCCGCGGATTCTGCACCTGGAGGAATCTCCGGCGGTATCGCGGATTCTTCATCTCGGACATTGTGGGGTTCGCCTGGGCGGGGATCTATCGGAGCATGCTCGTGCCGTCCATTGCGGCGACCTCGTTCAAGAACGAAGGACACTTCCGTCCGCGGGAACGGATCTCAGGAACGGAGCGCTTCTTCAGCGGATCGTTCCGCTATTCTCGCGGCGCCGGGATTCTGGGACGCATCATTGATGAGGTGAACGTGCGACACCACGCCGCCGGAGTTGTTGCCAGAACGGGCAACACGGTGGTGGTCCAGCCGCAGTACGAGGCGGCATTCGCGTATGTGGCGACCGCAATGATCGAGGGACTCCGCGCGGGATATGCAGCCTGTGGCCTATCGCCAGAGAGCCCGAAGGGCCGCCGTATCGGCGAGGACCTCTGCACCATCATCTACCAGGTCGCCGGGATGGTGGGACTGCCACGAATGCCAAGGAACCTCGAGGCTCATGAGCGGTTCCGTGATGCCTACGAGGCGCATCTGAAGGGTCTGCACCGGTCCCGGTGGATGGAGACCCAGGCCCGCGAGCTGGCCAAGCGGATCTTCCCCTACACGGCAGCCCGCACGGGTGTACCCATGCAGGAACACTTGGAGCGGCATCTGGATCGGATGACGGCCGACTATCTTTTCCCGGATCCTTCCGTCCTTCACCAGGTGCAACCTGCCTATGAAGAATTCCAACAGCGCCTGAAGCGTCAGGGCCAGGGATACCTCCGGGCGTTCTGGGCGCAGCTGTTCCCGAAATCCCCCCCCAAGGAAGGGATCGACACTCAGGAGCGGCTCTGGCGGGCGTATCGGGCGGCGCCCGATGACTCAGTGGAGGCCCGGATCCTCGGCGCCGTCTTGATTCATGCCATCGAGGTGGGGCCTTCCGGTGCGTCGTGGCTCACTCCGGTGGACCTCAGCTTGCAGCCGGGCGAATCCCTACTGAAACAGGGTGAAAACCACCCCTATTGCTATGTAATCCTTGAGGCGTCGACGCCACTCATTGTGAGCCGGCGGGGGATTCCTGGAATGGATCCAGGTGTCGAAATCGAGATCGCACGGGTCAACGCTCCGACCATGCTGGGAGAGATCGGAATGTGGCGCGGGCGCCCCGCCATCGCCACCGTGGCCTGTGCCGAACCCGCGCGGCTCCGGATACTGCGTCTCGACGCACCGGCCTTCAATGCGCTGAAGGCCCAGTCTGGGTTCTGGAATGCCGTCGCGGCGGAGGTCCAAAAGCGGCTCCGGGTCTCCATGAAACACCTGGAGCAGTCGGTCCGACACTCGGCGGCGCGGATCCAGGACCCAGAGCTCGATGGCCTCCTGCAGCTCATCGCCTACATCAATGGCGACACCACGGTGCAGCTGGACCGGATTCCCGGTGTGCATGCGGAAATCACCTTGGCAGATTGTGTGGACCTCCTCCGTCAGATGGCTTCTTCCGTGCACGACCGTCACCGGCAGGATCCCGAACTCCAGGTTCATCTGGGGAACCTCTTGGACGTCATCGGGTGACACCTCCCTCCACAGCTGCCCCCCTCTCCAGATCCGTCCCGGGGTTCATCTATGGCCTGATGTTGTTGGAGATGACCTGCCTGGGGCTTCTGCTGCCCGTGCTTCCAAGCCGGATCGCCCAGTTCGTGGGATCGGGTAGCGTGGCGATCCTCTGGTATGGGGTGGCAACCTTCGTGTTTGCCGGCTGCTTCGCATTGGGTGCAGGACTCTCCGGCTCTTTCTCGGATGGGCATGGCCGTCGTTGTCCGATCCTGGTGAACTGCATCGGGTCTGCGATTGGACACCTCGCCGCAGCGGTCTCGCCAAGCATCCTGGTCTTCCTGCTGTGTCGTGCCTGGTGTGGTCTGTTCAACGGCAACATCGCTCTGGCCCAGGCGTATGTAGCCGACCTCTCCCTTCCCGAGGAGCGTGCGCGGCGGTTTGGAACCCTGGGTGCGATGCAGGGATTCGGCTTCGTGCTGGGACCGATTCTGGGTGGCTATCTGGGACTTGAGGATCTGCGGGTACCCTTTCTGGCTGCAGGACTTGCTGCGGTTCTCTCCGGGGTCCTCGCTTGGTTCCTCCTGCCGGAATCCCTACCCGAGGACGAGCGACGCACCACAGGCGTGATCGTGTCGCACCCGCTCCGCCCCGTTGTCGAACTCACCCAGGTGCCTGGATTCGGTCCGATGGTTCCTGCACTCGCGGTCTTCACACTCGCCCAGAACATCATGATCACGAGCTGGGTACCGTATGCGACCGACCGCTTCGGCTGGGGACCTACCGAGAACGGCTGGGGTTTGTTCACCTTTGGAATGACGAACATTCTGGCCCAGGGCCTTCTGTTCCCGGTCCTGTCACGACGACTGGGGCTCCATCGGCTCTGCATCCTCGCCCTGCTCTCTTCGGCTGTGGCTTTTGTGGGGTTCGGAATCACCCACAGCGGGCGTGTCGCCCTGCTGCTCATGGTCGGAAACATGGTGGGGCTCTGCGCCAACCTTGCGTTCCAGACGATCGCTTCCAGGCGGACGGATCCAGCCAGCCAGGGTGCTGTCATGGGGGGATTGCAGGCGTTGACCAACCTGACCCTCGTCGTGGCCCCACTGTTCACGGCCCCGCTGCTCTACCCCCTGTCCCGCTGGACCGCCGTCGACTGGAAAGCAGGTCTTCCGATGTATTTCTGTTCCGGACTCGTGATCCTTGCGCTCGGCACATCGCTTCGCCTGCTGTTGAGAAAGTCCTGAACTTGTCGATACGGCCTGCGCCACCACTCGGGATGCCGAGGCCGCACTCACCTCGGAACCCTCGCTGGAATCAAGCGCACGACATCCCTGGCTCCAGAATCCAAGACTACTGGGAGGGCTTTCGACCCACGAACTCGAACCAGGTCCAGAGTCCGCCATAGGCTGATCGGATAGTGGCTGATTCCACACGGAGTCGCGCCTCCAACATGGGCAACAGATGGCCCTCCATCCGGACATGGTGTTGTTCCATGTGCGTGCGGAAGACCCCAAGGGGCGTCGCATGGAAATCCACCGCCGCAAGGACTCCCCCGGAGACCAGTGCCTGTAGGGCCGAATCCAAAACCCCTTCCCACCCCGGATTCATCATGCTGAGGGAATAGGAGAAGAGAACCCCGTCACAGCCTGCCTCGAGACGGTCCCGCTGGATCGCCTGCTTGAGGACCACGCGGTCGCCGAAGCAGACGGTCTTCCGACGAGCGATCGCCAGCATATCGGGCGAGAGGTCGATCCCAGTGATCCGGGCGCCTGGAAAACGCCGTGCCAATCCGCAGAGGTTGTGACCTGTTCCGCAGCCGATCTCCACGATGTGGTGAGGTGAGGGACTGGCCTCTGCCAGTCGGTCAAGGATCCCCGCTCGGCCGAACAGGAACAGCCACCTTGTGGCGTCGTAGATGGACGACTGGAACCGGTAGTAGCGTTCGAGGTGTTCCATGGGTCACAGCACCTCGGCGAGGTGGAGACTGCCATAGGTGCCCACGCGGTCCCTCCGATGAAGCGGTTCAGTGAGGTCGGGCCGGAACCGAAGCCGCGTCTGGATGGTGTCGGGGATGAATTCGCAATCCAGCCCCGCCGACCGCAGGAGGATCCGCGTCCCGGGTTGGCTGTTGGCGAGGATAAGATCCCACTCCTCACGGAGCCCGACGGGATCCTTCCACGCCAGCCAATCCTGATGGTCCAGCAGCACGAAGTGGGAATAGGAGCCGGGGTGATCCCTCAGGAACTGGGAGATCGAGGTCGTGTGACACCGGATCCGCGAAAGGTGTCCAGCAAGGGTCTGCTGGTGCTCCCGACGCAGGTAGTTGGGGCAGCAATCGAGGGTGTATGAACCCGTGGTGTAGACCCTCCAGAAGTAGTTGTCCCGGGTCGGCACCTCCGTCATGACGTGGCGGAACTTGTCCCGGACATATCCTGAAAGCCCGCCCGGGTGGGAGGCGTCAATCAGGCGAACCTGGGCCGGCGGCACGCCCAGCAGCGACATCAGCGCAGGATGGCGAGAGATCCACTCCATCCAAGGGGTCCAGATATAGGGTTCCGCACAGGAGAAGATCTCGCGCTGTTCCTCCAGCGTTCGGGCTTCAAACTGGGCCAATGCCAATCCCTTCACGCGCACCCGCAGGGCTGCCGTGGCCAGCCAAATCAGGGATGCCGCAAGCCCCGCGGTACCTCTCCAGTAGAAGGAAGGACGCAACCCCCTCGGAGAGAACATCGACAGATGAGCCCGCCAATGTTCCAAGGCTTCAGGGCTCAGATGGGGTCTGAGCCGGTCGAGGACATCATGCCGTTCTGGATGGGAACCGATTCCAAAAAACTGGAAGAGGTCCCAGAAGTCACCGGCCCGGATCAGGGCGATCTTCAGCTCCAACAGGAGGTTCTGGCGGGGGTTGATGTCGACTGCATGGATCGCCCTCGGGCGGTCGAGGAGCATGTCCAGGATGTTGCAGCCGGCACTGGTAATGGCGACGACCTCACTGTCTGGTCCGAGTCCGAGCAACTCCCGATCGATCCGCGGGTCTTCCCAGGTCGCGTTGTAGACAAGCTGGTTCCCGTGAAGGGCCCGGAAGAGCCACTGGTGGGTCCCGGAGTCGCCAGGCGCATCGGTCGGATGAAGTCGATCACGCATTCGGGAGGATCTTTGGAAAAGTTTGAGGCGGACGGGAGATCCGATGTCCATTGAGAATCCATCCCACCCATGTGGTGCGCACGAAGACGTTGTAGGTCACGAGCCCGATCCCGATCGAGACACCGAGGCATACAAGGAACTTGGCAGCGATGGGTATGGGCCATTTACGAATGGCGAGCTGGATCCCGAACACCAAGGGAAGGTGGATAAGATAGATCCAGTAGGATGAGTCCACGAAATGTCGGGTCCACCGCGGTGGCTCGGGAAGTGCCTGCAAGCCCCAGCCAAATAGGCCGAGCGACAGAAACCACGCGGCCATGCCCTCGGCCGCAAGACCCACGACCTCCTCGATCAGCCCCACCTGCATGCCGTTGCGGAACATCTGCAGACGGAGGCCCAGTAGCACCACGAGAGATGCTGCCCCCACCGCCAGCATGGGCCGCCAATGCACGCCAAGATCCCTCACCGCCGAGGTGTTCCGGTGGAGCCACCATCCCATGGCGAAGAACGAGAAACTGAACCCCAGGATGCATACCCCGGGCGTCACGGTGGAGTACTGCAGGAAGGAAACCCCATCGCCGGGACGGGATCCCTGGAACCAGATGACGCTGGAGCCTGCAAGGAAGGCCACAGGCCAGATGGAACGGAGCCCCCAGCCCAGGATCCGATCCACCCTCTGAGGACACAAAGCCCGTCCACCGGACAGCGTCGTCCAACCCCAGCCCAGCAGGCAAAACAGCAGGACCACCTCGAGAAACCAGAGATGGAAGGTGGGCAACCCGGTGATCGGGATTGAGGCGGTCTCGTCAGCAGGAATTGGGATGTGATGGGCCCTGCGGTAGGCGTCGAGATCTGCCGTGTCGCGTAGCACCATGAACGACATCGCAGGCACAAGCATCACCATGCCGGCCGCGAAGGGCAGGCCGATCCGGATCAGTCGCTGCCTGAGAAAGGGTGTCGGACCAAGCCGTTGCTGCTGAAGGTGTGCGAAGAACCCCGCGAGCAGAAAGAACAGCGGCATCCGAAACGAGTGGATGGCCACCAGGAGAAGGTCATAGGCCGGATTGGAGGTCGTCACCCGGTACAGCCAGGGAATATCCCAACGGGTGTAGGGCACGGCCGTGTGCAGCACCACACCCAGTACCATCGCTATGCCCCGAAGCAGATCGAGCCCGTGGAGACGGGCACCCACGAGATGAGAGGCTCCCGGCCCTTGGATACCCGTGCTGGGCGTAGACGGAGGGATGCTGATCAAATCGATCTGAGGCTATTCCGAACCAGTTGGCAGCTTCGAGAGGTTTCAGGTACGGCAACCCGTCAGACCGCCATTCGGGTTCAGGCAGTCCTAGGAGTGGTCGAGCGACGCCCATTCAGAATCCAGCCGATCCAGGTGTTTCGAACCAGCAGGTGGTAGCTCAGCAGACCGACAGCGGTTACTCCGCCGAAACAGACGAGGAATTTAACCGCAATGGGGAGTTGCCAGGAGCGGATGCGGAGCTGGATCCAGAACACCAACGGCAGGTGGATGAGGTACAGCCAGTAGGAGGCATTGGCGAAATACGAGGCCCAGTGGATAGGCCGATCCAGGACCCGGAGTCCCCAGGCGAACAGACCCAGGGAAAGAAACCAGGCGGTCATCGCCTCAGACAGCTCGCCCAAGGCCTGCTGGACTGGAGAAACCTGCATGTCATGACGCCACAGTTGCCACCGCACTCCCAGCAGAAGGACGAGCGACAGGAGACCCACGAGGAGAAAGGGTCTCCAATGCTCCGCCAGGTGGTGTCGTGCCCTCCTGTTCCGATGCAATAGCCAGCCCATGCAGAAGAATGCAAAGCTCATGCACACGATCTGAGGCCCTTGGCGGAGCGAAGCGTATTCCAGGAATGGAACACCATCCCCAGGTTGGGATCCTGCAAACCAGAGGAGGCCCGGGACGGCGAGGAGGGCGGTGGGCCAGACAAACCGGGACCCGGCCTCGATCGCCCGGTCCATCCACTCCGGGATCGATATCCTTCCCCGCCCCAGCAGCGACAGCATCCAGGTCAGCGCATAACAGGAGAGGAGCGACTCCAGGAACCACAGATGATAGGTGGGAAGACTCCAAAAGGAGATTGGAGCAAGTTCCCCTTTGGGAATAGGGACGTTGTGGGTCTTCAGGAACGCCAGGAGGTCCGTCGGATCCACCAACGCCATCGAACCCAGCCAAGGCACGAGGGTCACCATGCCGACACAAAACGGCACACCGACGCGAAGCAGACGCTGGCGGAAGAAGGCCGATGCCCCGAGGCGTTCCTGTTGCAGATGGGCGAAATACCCTGCTAGGAGGAAAAACAGCGGCATCCGGAACGCGTGGATCGCGACCAGGGTCAGATCGTAGGCCGGATTCGGGGTCGGGACGTGGTACAGCCAGGGGGAATCAAATCGGGAATAGGGCACACCCGCGTGCAGCACCACGCCCAGCACCATCGCGATGCCTCTAAGGAAATCCAGGCCGTGGAGGCGACCCTCGGCGCGGTCCCTTGGGCCCGGTGTCGTGTTAGCTGTCGCTTCGTTGGACGCAGCAATACCCATCAATGGAACTAGGTGGTACCCAACCTGAATTCCAGCATCGAGGGCTTTCTGAACCAGATCCTTGCTACCATTGGACATGCAGGACCTTGATTCGAGGTCTAGACCCCGCACGCATTTCCTTGGTAGAGCCTCCCACGTTGGGGCCTAATGCCCCCCTTAAGAATTAAGTCCACTCCGTGATTCCTGCCTCCACCAGCATTGGCGCCCGTTCGGGGGTCTGTGCCTTCCGTTTCGGATGAGCCCGACGTTCGCCATCCAGTGCCCTCAAGCGGCGCGACATCGGATCACCGGGATCCTGCGCTTTGCTTTCTGGATGCTGTTCCGGGACCGCACCCGGTATCTCACCCTGATCGGGGGGCTTTCCTTCTGTACGCTGCTCATCACGCAACAGCTCGGCGTGTTCTGCGGGATCATGCGACTCACCACGTCCCTGCTGCGGACCTCGGGGGCCGAGATCTGGGCGATGGACCAGCGGGTCCAATACGCACTGGACGCAAATCCCATGCGGTCCATCGAGCTCCAGAGGATCCGAAGTGTGAAGGGGGTTCAGTGGGCAGCCCCCCTGCTCTGGCGGATTGTGAAGGCCACGCTACCAAATGGTGAACTCGTTCAGGTGCAGCTGACCGGACTCGATTCGGCCACCTTTGCGGGGCGGCCCGATCGGATCCAGTCCGGCCGCATCGAGAACCTGCGGATTCCGGGTGGCGTGATCGTCGATCAGGTGGCCCTGCAGAAGTTCCGATCCGCCGGCATGCCGATCCAGCTGGGGTCCCGGTTTGAGATCAATGGGAAGCAGGTGCATGTCGTGGGCATCTGCCGGACCGAGCGCAGCTTCCTCGGAGCACCCCAGGTCTTTGCCTCCTATGAAACCGCCGAGCAATGCCTCGCTGTTGGCGACAAACCCCTGACCTTCGTCCTCGTCAAGCCGGCCCCCGGGGAGGACCCGGCCGCCGTGGTCGCGAGGATCAATCATCTCGGGTCGGTGCGGGCGCTGACCACGGCCGGTTTCTCCATGCGCACGATGGATTGGTATTTCCGGAACACGGGGATCCCGGCGGCGTTCCTCATTGTCGTCCTGATGGGCATCATCGTGGGCATCGCGGTGACGGGACAAACCTTCTACCTCTTCATCCACGACAACCTGCGCTACCTCGCCATGATGAAGGCGATGGGGGCTGGACAAGGGCTGCTGTCGCTGTTGGTCCTGTTCCAGGCGAGCCTCATCGGAGCCGTCGGATTTGGGATCGGACTCGGGCTCACCGTGGGCTTCGCCCTACTGATCCTGCCAGGTGAGGTTCCTGCGTTCTTCCTGCCCTGGCAGGTGCCGCTGGGTGTCGGGGCGCTCATTGGCGGAATCACCCTCCTGGTGTCGTGGATCGGGATCCGACCGCTCCGCACGGTCGAACCCGGCATGGTCTTCAAATGAGCACCATCGCCATCCGCTGCCGGGGTCTGGAGAAGGGCTACCGCTCGGGGGACGTGATGGTCCGGGCCCTTCAAGGCATCGACCTCGAAGCTGAGGCGGGGGAGCTCCTGATGATCGTGGGCCCATCGGGCTGCGGGAAGACGACCCTCCTGAGCCTTCTCTGCGGCGTGCTGCGGGCCGATGCGGGCAGCGTCGAACTGTTCGGAACCGATCTGACGACCCTCAGCGAGCCCGAGCGTGTCGCGTTCCGTTCCGCCCACATCGGTTTCATCTTCCAGCAGTTTAACCTGATCCCAACCCTGACCGCACGGGAGAACACCACCCTCCCGCTGGTCCTCGGGGGATATCCCTATGCGGAAGCCCTCAAGGCGGCGGACGTCCTTCTCGAGCGACTCGGCATCGGCCCGCGCGCCCACCACTTTCCCCCGCAGCTCTCCGGCGGCCAGCAACAGCGGATCGCCATCGCCCGGGCCCTCGTTCACAAACCCCGGATTCTGGTCTGCGACGAACCAACCGCGTCGCTTGATGCCACCACCGGAGCGACCACCATGAACCTCCTCCGGGAAGTCGCCACCTCGCCCGACCGATGTGTCGTCGTGGTCACCCATGACCCCCGCATCTTCGGCTATGCCGATCGGATCGTCACCATGGACGACGGCCGCATCACGGAAATCCGGAAGGCCCAGAAGATCGACAGCCCACAGCCCCACCCATGACCCGAATCCTCACCCTCCTTGCCGCCCTGCTCGGCGTGCTGTCCTGCGCCTGGCTGGCCTACCGGATGGACCGGCAACCCGGACCGCCGGAACCGTTGACCGAGCCTCCGACGGCACCCTTCAAGGACTTCGTCAGCGGACTTGGAAGCGTGGAGGCCGACAACGGCAACGTGATGATCGATTCCCGCAAGGACGGCATTGTCTACAAGATCCATGTGAAGGTCGGGGACCATGTCCGCGTCGGTGATCCCCTGTTCGAGCTCGAGTCCGACAGTGCGCGGGCCCTCATGGTCTCCCGGGAGACCGAGCTCGCGGTCTTGGAAGCCACCATCCGCATCGCCGAACAGAAGGTGAACGAGCGACGGGACATTGCCGATCGACTCAAGGTCCTGCGTGCCGAAAACGTGAACTCCGAGGTGGAGCTGGTGCAGGCCCGGTTCCAGCTTTCGGAGTCGGAGGCACAACTCACACGGGCCAAATCCGAACTGCTCCTCGGGAAGGCCCGTCTCAATGAGGCAAAGACCGCCCTGGAACAAGTGGTCACCAGGACGCCACGGGATGGTGAGATTCTTGAGATCAACATCCGCGAGGGAGAATTCACGGCACCCACCCTAGAGGGGCATTGCATGATCGTGGGTGACACCCGCCGGCTGCAGGTCCGGGTCGACATCGACGAGGACAGCGCCTCACGCATCTCCTCGGCCGCCCAGGCGGTTGCCCAGGTGAGAGGCGTAGCTGGCAACCCCATCCCGCTCCGGTTCAAGCGGATCCAGCCCACTCTCGTTCCCAAGCGGAACTTTACGGGAGGAGCGAAGGATCGCGTGGACACACGGGTGCTCCAGGTCGTCTATACCTTCGATCGGCCTGCATCCCCACCGATCTACGTGGGACAGCTCCTGGACGTGTTCGTCGACTGCGGCAGCCACGAATCCCACTCTGCGATCGAACCCAGCCCTTCACCCACTCGATAGCCTCCAGCCGGGCACCATGACGGCCGCGTTCATCGACATCGACAACACCCTGCTGCACGGGTCATCGCTGTTCTACCTGGGGTGGGGAGCTTGGCGGCATGGGTATTTCTCGGTGGGCCACCTACCTCGGTTCCTGGTGGCGGGACTGCGCTACCACTGGACCCGGAAAGAACGGGTGGACGATGTGCGTCAATGGGGTGATTTCGCGACGGCGTTCATCGCGGGACGTGATGCGGAAGAGATCCATCGGACGGCCGGCTGGATCTATGACGGGCTTGTGGCGAATCTCGTCGATGACTCGATCGTGGCGTTGGCCCGCGGCCACCTCAACCGGGGCGAGGAGGTCTGGCTGGCGAGCACGACGCCCCAGGGAATGGCAACCCTGATGGCAGAGCGGCTTGGCTTCACCGGAGGCCTCGGCAGTCTCGCCGAGGTGACGGACGGTCGCTACACCGGACGCATGGCCGGCCCCATCCTCCACGGGCCCGCCAAGGCCGAGGCCGTCGTCCATCTTGCCCGGCAACGCGGACTCGACCTCAACCGATCCCACGCCTACTCCGACAGCATCCACGACCTGCCCCTGCTCTCCTCCGTCGGAAACCCGCACGTGGTCCGGCCCAACGCGGCGTTGCGACGCCACGCTCTCCGGAACGGATGGCCCGTCCATGAACCTCCCGGATGGGGACTCGACCTGGGCTGGAAACTTGCCCGAGGCCTGCTGCGACCCATGCCCCGCCGCTGACAGTGGCACTTCTGCCTGGGTGATGGGCCGGGTTTTCCGGTGATGACGCCGCCCCGCTTCGACCGGTCCCACTCCAGAGGCTCAGGGCGTCCGGGATGTAAACCCTCCCAGGAACGGCCGGAAGACCTCGTCGAGGATCTCCCGATGCCTGCCGAACCACGTCCCGACATCCCGCTGGGAACACGGCAACAGTGCCAGATCCGCCACGGGACTCCACGCCGCCAATCCGTGGAAGTGTGCATCATTGCTGTTGGCGTACTGCTCGAAGTGGTTCGGCGAGGGGACCATCAGCAGCGGCTTGCCCTGCAGCATTGCCTCCGCGCTCGTCGCAAACCCCCCGCTGCAGATCACTGCCCTGCAGGTCTTCATCCGTTCCTGGAACCGGGGCCCATCGAGTCCGTGGATCGTCAAGTTGCCGGGAGTTTCATGGTGTCGGGTCGTTCGCACGAAACATTCCACCCTGAGCTCCGGATGCCGGATTGCACTCGCGATTAAGGACCCCAACAGTTCCTCGTTCATGAGGTAGGCGAGGATGAACTCCTGCCGCTGGTCCGAGCGTGACCGACTGGCATTTCTCAGGAGAGGTGGACACGGGATCACGGAATCGTCGGTGAATTCGTAGTAGCTCAGCGCGACCTTCCGCGCCCGGAGGCTCGTGGCCCAGTTGGTGACCCACAGGATGAACTTCTGGAGTCTAAACCCCGCCAGCCGTGGGTACATGGCAAGAGGCATCGCGTATTGGTGCCCAAAACAGATGAACGGGGTTCCCGGAACGAACAGTGCCGCCACCCCCACGAGGGGCTCGTAGAAGTTGACCACGACGTCCGGCTTCTCCCGGCGGATGATCCGAACAATCCGCCACAGGGAGCGGATCAGTCGGGGAAGGTTGAGGACGTTCCCGATGATCGAACGCAGGACCCGGACGCGTCCCTCGGCGTCAAACGCGATGTCGATGCCCTCGTGCTCGATGACACGGAACTCCTCGGTGAAGAAGCGAGGCAATCCCTTGGGTTTCCGGGCGGCGAACACGGCTGCCACCCAGGCACCGTGGGACCGGAGGTGATCCTGGACGCAGAGGGATTGGATGATGTGGCCGTTACCCTCTGATTGGACACCGAACAGGACCTTCATGGGGTTCGGTTGGACGGGATCCGGGATCAGCCTCAAGGGGACGACGGCCTCGATGAGGCCTGGGGGCTGGGCTGAAACCCGCCCTCCGCGATCAGCGAAGCACCTTGTGGTAGTCCTTCTTGAGGGTGTTGATCTCTCCCAGAAGGGCCGAGATCTTCGCCGACTCCCCTGCCTTGACGGCGTCCGAAAGCTTCCCAAAGCGATCCTCCAGCGCGCCGAGACCCTTGGTAAACTGCTTCTGGTATTCCTCGAGTTTGGTCCCCGAAAGCTCGGATGCCGGGCCGGACTTCTCGGTCTTGGCGGCGGTGATGTTCTTTCGGATGGCGGCGATCAACTCCATGGAGCTGTCCTTCTGGGCGGTGTCCGAGATCTGCCCCGACAGGGTCTTGAAGTCTCGCGCAATGGATTTCATCCGGGTCGCAACCGGGGAGTCCTCGGATTCGGCCGCGAGACTGGAGAGGCTGACAAAGATGAGGGCGAAGAGGCTTCGGAGGTTCATTGTGGGTTGAACGCTAACGACGTCTCTCGGAGGCGTCTGCTGAAAACACATGCGTGCGAAAACGTCGTGCCGCCTGAATCAAGTCTACTCTCCACAACCCGGGAGTGGATCTGTAGTTTCTGGATCAAATGAACAGGATCCTCTTCGCGCTGATGTGGATTGCCTCGGTGCTTCCGGTGGCTGTCATGGCCGCCGATGGGGATGGCGAGGGATCGGTCCGCCCGGATACCCGCCCGCTTCCCGAGACGCCGCTAGCGCTGAAAACCTTGGCGGTGAGGGACCTCCGGGACGTCACCACCAATCTGCTGACGCTATCCGGACGCCGGTTGACGGTGATGGTCTTCCTGTATCCGGAATGCCCGCTGTCGCGACAGGCCATCCCGGTGCTGAACCAGATCGCCGAGGACCTTTCGAGAAGCGGCGGGGCCGTGCTCGGACTGTTCCATGAGACGGTGACGCGGCCGGAGATCGAGGGATTCGCCCTCGATTTCAAGACGCGGTTCCCGCTCCTTCGGGATCCGGGTGGCCAGGTGGCCCGGGCACTGCAGGCCACCACAACCCCCGAGTCCTTCGTCGTCGATGCCACCGGCAGAGTCCGCTATGCGGGTCGGGTTGACGACCAGTACCGTGTACGGGGCATCCGCAGGCCGGCTCCGGAACGGGAGGACCTTCAGGAGGCCGTTCGGGATGTCCTCGCGGGAGTCGAAGTCCGAGTTCCCAGGACGCGTCCTGTGGGGTGCCCGCTGAACCGTCGGGATGTACCGATCGATCCGGCGCCCCTGACCAAGACTGGAATTACGTACCACCGCGACATCATCCGAATCCTGAACAAGCACTGTCTGAAATGCCATTCCGAGGGCGGAGTCGGTCCATTCACCCTCACCAGCTATGATGACGCATCGGATTGGATGAAGACGGCCATCCGGGAGATCAGAGCCCGCCGTATGCCCCCGGCCCAGGTGGAGTCCGATGTCCCGCTGCTCGAACAGAACCACCTGACCGATTCCGAGGTCCTGACCCTGCAGGCATGGCTCAAGTCCGGGATGCCCGAGGGGGATCCGGCCGATTCGGCGGGCCTCCAGATGAACGGCCCTCCGCGGGAATGGGATCCTCGGATGGAACGGCCACCGGACATCATCCTGGAGCAGCCGACCGAGACCCATCTCGGCCCCAAGGGCAAGGACGTCTATTGGTTCATCAACTTCGAGCTGAACCGGAACGAGGACCTCAACATGCAGGCAATTCAAGTCCTGCCCCGCAATTCGCGCATCGTCCACCACGCTCTTGTTGGTGCCGTGCCCAAAGACGAAGTCGGCACCATGATCACCCGGCTCAGCTGGCAGACTCCGGCGAATGAGCCCGGCGACCAGCTGCCTGGGTACAGCGCCCCGCACCGACTCGGTTTCACACCCACGATCAATCGGGAGGGAGGGGTGCTGGCGTTCAAAGCACTGCCCACCTACATCCCGGGAGTGGGTGCCGTGTCCGTGTCCGAGGGCGATGAATGGACCATCCCGGCGGGGTCCGACATTCTCCTCCAGATGCATTACAACCGAAGCGGCAAGCAGGAGACGGATCGCTGCCGGGTCGGGATCTGGCTCAATCGGAAGCCGCCGTCCCCCGAGAGGAAGGTGTTCTGGGCCCTCATGAGCACCCCGTTTGTCGTGATCCCCAAGGGAGCCAAGAACGTCATGCTGCGGGGTTCATTCACCCTCCCGGAAGACTACGAAGCGGCGGGGATCTATCCGCACTGCCACCAAATCGCAACACAGGTCGGCGTTGTGGCCTATCCTCCAGATGGACCCGCCACAGTGCTTGTCCGCGTGCCTCAGTGGGACTTCAACTGGCAGTCGGGAGCCATCTTCGCCGACCCGGTCTGGCTGCCGAAGGGAACCCGAATCGAATTCACAGCGATCTTTGACAACACGGAGGACAATCCCAGGAATCCACACTCGCCACCTGTCGACGTCTTCCTGGGGGAGGCCTCAGATGATGAGATGATCTTCCCCGGCATCGTCCTGATCGGCAAAAACCACCCAGACCCGGAAGGCACCCGCATTCTTCGCTTCGTGACCGAGATGGTCCGTGGCAAGGAATTCCGCCAATTGGTTCAACACAAGGCGAATTACGTGGCCGATCCCGACGGAACCGTCCGCCCAAAAACCCAGGCCCAAGGAAACTAATGTTCTCACCCACACCCGCCCCCGCCGGGTTCCATGTCTGCTTCGACAAGGTCACCTTCCGCGTTCCGACCGGGCGTGGAACCGTCGAGATCCTCCGGGATGTTTCGTTCCAGCTCGCCCCGGGATCCTTCGTCTGTCTCCTCGGAACCAGCGGTGCTGGCAAGAGCAGCCTCGTCCGCCTGCTGCTGGGTGAGGACCGTCCCACGGAGGGTCGCATCCTGATCGATGGCCGTCCACCCGCCCGGGAGGACTTCGAGTCCATCGGGTACGTGCCCCAGAACAACATCGTCCACGAGGCGCTGACCGTCGGAAAGGCCCTCACCTACGCAGCACGCCTTCGCCGGCCCGATGACACCTCTGACAGGGAGATCGCCGACGCGGTTCGGGAGGTCGAGAAGACTCTTGGGATCGAATCGCGACATGACATCCAGATCGCCCGCCTGTCCGGCGGTGAGATGAAGCGGGTCAGCCTGGCGGCGGAACTGTTGTCCCGCCCTCGCCTCCTGGTGGTTGATGAGGCGACCAGCAGTCTCGATCCCGCCGCCGATCTCCGGATCATGCGGCATCTCGCCGAGCTGGCCCGGACCCAGGGAACGACCATCCTCTGTGTGACCCACCATATGGAGAATGCCGGACTCGCGGACAACCTCATGATCGTCCACGAAGGACGCCTCGTCTGGTGGGGACACAAGACCGAGGCCCTGCGTCATTTCGGAGTCGACCGCCTGACCGAGATTTTCATCGGTCTGGAGGATTCGGACGGGGTCGTCCGCCCGGCACCCATGCCACCCAGTGCCCCGCTCGCCGTTGCGCCCGCCGAGCCCCGATCCCAAAGGGTCAAGCATGGGTTTCTGCCCCAGTTCCTCCTGCTGTTCCGTCGAAATTTCGACGCCTTCATCAGCGATCGACGTAGCCTCCTCGTGTCGGTTCTGGTGCCGGTCTTCATGGTGATGCTCGCCTTCGTGGGCTTCGTCGGGGAGGACTTCAATCAACCCGCCGTTTTGACCCGTCGGCTCAACTCCGAGGAGAAAGAATCCCTGGTCGAGGCCTGGGGCACGGTCCAGGACGCCCTCAAGAAGGAGAAGGGCTCTATCACCGGGGATTACTCCGACCTGACCGTCGCCATGCAGCTGCGTGTCTATCTCGACGCGAATCCGCAGATCAAGGAGTACCTCGGTTCTGAAGGACTCGCACGGACCATCAAGGCAAGCCTGGCTGGTGAGATTCCTTTGATACCGTTCGCAACGGTCTCGAACTACATGTCCACCTACAAACTCCAGTTCACGGTGCTGTTCGGCCTGATCCTCCTGGGGTTCATGGCGGGAGTGGGCGCAATCGTCGGGGAACGGGCTGTGCTCCTTCGTGAAGTTGCTGCTGGACTGAGGCTCGACGCCTATGTCGCTTCCCGATTCACCTTCGCGGCGGTGATTCTGCTCGCTCAGACCGTTGCCGGTGTCGTCGCACTCAACCTGCTGTTTCATGAGTCGACCCACTGGAATCAGACGGGACCGGTGGCTGCCTACCAGCAGCCCCTGGCATCCCAGCTGGTCTTCCAATGGCTGACCGGATGCGCTTGTGCCGGGATGGCTCTCATGGTCTCCGCGGTGGCCACACGCCGCGGCCAGGCGCTCAGCATCATTCCACTCCTGATTCTTCCCCAGCTGTTGCTCGGGGGCTTGCTGATTCCGCTCCGGGAGGGGTTTCTCAGGATTCTGGGCCAGACCGTCTCCGCTTCCTACTGGGGGTTCCGCGGCATCGTCATCCAGGATCCTACATGGCCAGAGGCTTGGCGGATCTTCGGTGAGATCTACCCGGGAATAACGGTCCCATTCATTGCGCTGGTGATCCAGATCGGGTTCACGGTCGTCCTCACCTTGATATTGCTTCGGCGAAGCCTGAAACGCTGAGCGGCTCGAACCCGTCACCCCGAGCGGTCGTACGTGTCCCGCTCGAAGTGAATCAAAGGGATAAAGGGATCCTCACTCTCCGCTCTTCGCCCTACGCTCCAAGCTCAATTCGTCTTCAGCACCTCGACAAACGCCTCCTGCGGGATCTCCACGGAACCGATGGACTTCATGCGCTTTTTGCCCTCCTTCTGCTTCTCGAGAAGTTTGCGCTTACGGGAAATGTCGCCGCCGTAGCACTTGGCCGTAACGTCCTTTCGGACCGCACTGACCGTCTCGCGCGCGATGATCTTGCCGCCGATCGCGGCCTGGATCGCCACCTGGAACTGCTGTCGCGGGATGACGTCCTTCAGCTTCGCCGCGAGGACGCGGCCCCGGGATTCGGACTTGGTCCGGTGCACCAGGCTTGAGAACGCCTCCATCACCTCGCCGTTTACCAGCATGTCGAGCTTCACCATGTCGCTCGCCTCATAGCCGGCCGGCTCGTAGTCCATCGACCCATAGCCACGGGTGATGGATTTGATGCGGTCGTGGAAGTCGATGAGGATCTCGTTCATCGGGATCCGGCAGGTGAGCATCACGCGCCGGGCGTCCAGCGTCTCGGTGGTCTGGATGCTTCCCCGCTTCTCCGCAATCAGCCCCATGATGTCACCGATGTTCTCGCTCGGGCAGATCACGAACGACTTCACGATCGGCTCATGGATCTGGTTGATGAAGGTCACATCGGGCATAAACGCCGGATTGTCGATCTCCTTGAGCGTCCCATCCGTCATCTGGACCCGGTACACGACACTCGGATAGGTCGCGATGATGTCCATGTCGAACTCCCGACGGAGCCGTTCCTGGACGATCTCCATGTGGAGCAGACCGAGGAATCCGCAGCGGAATCCGAACCCCAGCGCCGCAGAACTCTCGGTCTGGAACGTCAGCGCCGAGTCGTTGAGCTGGAGTTTGGCGACGGCGACCTTGAGCCCTTCGTAGTCCGCTGTGTTGATGGGATAGATGCCCGAGAAGACCATCGGATGGATCTCCTGGAATCCGGGCAGCTCGGCTGAAGGGTTGCGGGGATCGGTGATCGTGTCCCCCACCTTCACTTCACGGGGTGTTTTGATGTTGGCCGTGATGTAGCCGGTCTCCCCTACCTCGAGCTTGTCGCGGGTGTAGGGCTTCGGATTGAACGAGCCAACTTCCTTCACCTCGACCGTGCGGCCGGAGTGCAGGAGCTTGACCATCATGCCGGGCCGGAGCTCGCCATTGGTGACGCGGACGAGAATGACGACACCTTTGTAGGTGTCGAAATAGCTGTCGAAGATAAGGGCCTGGAGCGACGGGGCGCCGGTCGGCTTCGGGGCCGGCACCCGGTTCACGATGGCCTCGAGGATGTCCTCGATGCCGATGCCTTCCTTGGCGCTGGCCGGAATGGCCTCCTCGGCAGGGATCGCGAGGATTTCCTCCAGCTGCTGCTTGGCCTGCGGCAAGTTGGCGTGTGGGAGGTCAATCTTGTTGATGACCGGGATGATGTGGAGGTTCTGCTTCATCGCCAGATGCACGTTGGCGACGGTCTGGGCCTCCACCCCTTGGGCAGCGTCAACGATCAGCAAGGCCCCTTCGCAGGCGCTCAGGGAGCGGGAGACTTCATAGGCGAAGTCGACGTGTCCTGGGGTGTCGATCAGGTTGAGCTCGTAGGTCTCCCCGTTGCGCGCCTTGTAGTACATGGTCACGGGGTGGGCCTTGATGGTGATGCCCCGCTCGCGCTCGAGGTCCATGGCATCCAGCAGCTGGTCCTCCATGTCGCGCGTGGCGACGGTGCCCGTCCGGTGCAGGAGACGGTCCGACAACGTGGTCTTCCCGTGGTCGATGTGGGCGATGATGCTGAAGTTGCGGATGTGTGCGGCGTCCATGGATGCGAAGGCCGCGACGAAGGCGAAACCCCGACGCGGCGCAACAATGAGGGGTGAAGATACTGTCGGGACTCCCGGTGGGAAGGGGTAAAATGGATCGCTGCTGCGGTTTGCATCCGGATGCTCATTCGGATTGCCGCCGGGCGGTGCCGTCTCGCAGCCTTTGCCATACGCATGAAGGCCCCCACCCTCGCCGCTCTCTTTCTCACGGTGTTCGTGGATCTCATCGGCTTCGGCATCGTCCTGCCCCTGCTCCCCACCTATGCCCAAAGCTTCGGAGCCTCGGGACTCATGGTCGGCGGACTCATGGCGAGCTATTCCGCGACCCAGTTCCTCTTTGGTCCCATTTGGGGAGCCTGGTCCGACCGCGTCGGCCGCCGACCGGTTCTTCTCCTGAGCATCTTCGGAAATGTGGTCAGCTATTCCCTTTTCGCTGTGGCTTCGACGTTGGAGGGCAATCTCGCCCTCGGACTCATCCTAGCCTCCCGGATCTCTGCCGGGATCTGTGGGGCGAACCTGACCGTCGCCCAGGCCTACATAGCCGACATCACGCCTCCGGAGTCGCGGTCGAAGCGTATGGGCCTGATCGGCATGGCCTTCGGACTCGGTTTCATCATCGGTCCGGTGGTTGCGATCATCGGCCAGCGCTTCCTAGGCAAGGTCGGCCCCGGCGCCTTGGCGGCTACCCTGTGCCTCCTGAACCTCGGGCTAACGTGGTTCCGGCTCCCGGAGAGCTGGAGACCCAACGGAGCCCCCCCGCCCTCCCGGAGCCGCTGGCAGCACGGACGCCGGATCCTGGCTCAGCCGGACGTCGGTTTTCTGGTGGCGGTCTTCTTCCTCGCAACGTTCGGGTTCACCTGCTTCGAGACCACTCTGGGACTGCTGGTAGCCAGAAACTTCGGACTCGATGACACGACTGCCGGCGGCACGAACGCCATCCTGTTTTCCTTCGCCGGGATTATCGCGGCGTTTATCCAGGGCGGACCCATCGGCCGACTGGTGAAGCGTCTGGGTGAACCCCGCCTGATCGCCCTGAGCCTGATGATCTTCGCTGTAGGCCTGGCCCCGATGCCTTGGATTCGAGGTCAGGGACCACTTTCCTGGTCCAGCCTCACAGGATCGCTGGGAGGTCCCTGGTGTCAGGTCCTCCTGTTTGTGGGGCTGATCGCGGTGGGTTCAGGACTCACCCGACCACCGCTGTTCGGTCTGATTTCGGTGCTCACCGTGCCGTCCGAACAGGGTGCGACGATCGGCATCGCCCAGAGTGTCGGAAGCCTCGCCCGCATCCTCGGACCCATATTCGCCGGGGCCTTCTTCGACCGGAATCCAGGACTCCCCTATGGGCTCTGTGCTTTCCTCGCGTTCGGGACGGGCCTGACCGCATGGATCCGTCTCGTGGGTAACCAGCGGATCGCCCGCCTCACCCAGCATCCGGCATGAGTCGTACGCCCTGAGGGCGGTGACTACTGCTTGAGGGTCGGGATGGTCCTAAGCCTCTCGATCCGCCAGCGGCCTTCGACCTTCCTGAGTGCCAGCTCGAACTCCAGGGCATCGAATCCCCCCTGATACCTCCCCTCCCCCACGGCATCGGCCGTGGCGGTCAAGTGCACCGAGGCAGTCGTCCCGTCGGCGCCAAGATCGACCGCGATGTCATGGAACTGGAGGACGAGCTTCCGGACGAACCGACGGGCGGCCATCAGACGCTGCTGGACCTCATCGCGACCGGTGAGCTGAAAGCTCCCGGAGCCGAGGATGTCGACCTCAATTAAAGCGTCGGAAGCAAAGCGGTCTGCAACCGCGGTGACCCGACGAACGGCGCTGATGTTACCCTCGGCCGGACCGAACGAGGTATCCCTGGCGAGCTGGACAAGCGTATTCCGGACCCGGGTTGTCTCGCTCGGAAACAGCACCTCACTCTTCCATATCCCCAACCCTAAAAGCAGGCCGCCGGCACAGCCCCAATGGAGAGCTTTCATGGGATGACCTTTCCGAGGATGCGGCGTCGGTCGGCAACTCCGAAGTAGTGGCTGTCCATGGGCATGGCCCGGTTGTCACCCACTACCAGGAACTCATCGGGACCCAGAACCCGCTCCGTCCCGTTGGTCGGCCAATTCCAGGCGGGCGATCGGTTGAGAATGTAGGGTTCCTCTAAGCGGTCGCCGTTTACGAAAACATCTCCCTTTCGTATCTGGACCTGTTCTCCGGGGAGGCCGATCACCCGCTTGAGATACATCACCTGGCGTCCGGTGGTCTGGATTGAGACCACATCGCCGCGATGGATGCCGTGGACACGGGCCAGCAGCGGGCTGACCCAGCGGCGTTCACCGTCCTTGTAGGCGGGACTCATGCTGATGCCGGTGACGCGGACCGGGACGATGACGTATTGGAAGGCGAGTACTGTCAGGAGGACGGTGACAAGCAGGCGGATAGCTGTGACGCGGGGGTTGCGTCCAACAATGACGACGCGCCACCACGGGGTTGGGTAAGGATCTGCAATGGGATTCATCCTGTGAACCTGCGCGGGGATCATAGCCCGGACCGGTCGATGGCCAAACTGCCAAGTGGAAAGGAGTAAGACTGGTGCCAGGTCATCTATGTGGAAGGCCGGGGGAGAGCAAAACCAAGAACTGGCGCCAGGTCATTTGTTGTCGGATAGGAAGGGCTCGAGCACTCCAGGGTCAGGTGATTTGTTGGCGTTCGGTTGTTTGTGAGGGCTGGTGTGAGAGTTGGGGTCAGGTCCTCAATCCTGGTAACGGTTTTAGCTGGATCTCTGCACAGCATGGAGGTCTCTCGATACCATCAGATCCGCAGGTTTGGATGATCCCACAAGATCACCCAAGACACCGTATCGGCCCTCAGTCCCCGTTTTTAGGTGTAAGTGTGATGGCTTGACTCAAGCCCACCCAGATCGCCCGTGGTGAGGCAATCGCAGTCATGGTCTCTGAT